>Ga0208450_1000117_pt1 | contig 54997 bp, 70 predicted proteins | sample MalvireepMed_908_FD_184249 | JGI IMG/M metagenome (GOLD analysis project Ga0208450, IMG submission 184249) | Marine viral communities from the Global Malaspina Expedition - Malaspina viral metaG DeepMed_908 (SPAdes) (version 2) | ecosystem: Environmental > Aquatic > Marine > Oceanic | place... | reverse complement strand
GTCTTGTAGCAGTACCTGGTATAAGACTTTCAGGACGATCTTCCATAGGTAACAATTTTCTGGATATAGGTACTTCATCTAGTAAATTTTGCGTCATTTTCCCAGGCTCTACACCTAATACTGAAGCAGGGACAGCACCAGGAAGTTTATCTAAGAATTGGCTCCACTTAGTAGGCGCTGCTAAAGTACTCCCAATAGATCCTAAAGGAGCAATTCCTTTAATTACATCTGCTATACTTTTTTCATACTTATATAATTCAGTAGTTGTAAGAATTTTTATCAGTGAATTTGCATAATTAGTAATGGGATCGTCATACTCTCCTAATAAGGCTTTTATTTGGTTAGGAATCACTTTTCTTGGAGCAAGAATTTTAAAAGATTTTCCTCTACTAACATTTATAGGAGTCTCAAATACTCTAAATAAATCTTCTGGATTATTAACACTAAGAATATCTCTAATAGTCTGATTAATTGATCCTTCTTCTCCTGCTACAGCATGCCAATAATCTATCTGATCTAGATCTAAATCTTCCAACCCAGTCAAACCTTTCATATCCTCTCCTGCTTGCCGCTTCTGGTGCAGAGCAAGTACTTTTTTATTATCTATCTCTTTAAAGGTTTTATCTGTATTTCTAGCTTGTCCTTTTAAATACTGTCTTACATTCCTCATAACGGTCTTATCATTAGTAACTATATTAGACCATTCTGGATCATTATAAGCTCTATACTGTTTATTAAGCCATAGTTCTACGTCCTTTCCATCCATAGAAGCTTCAATTTTTCCATATAGATTCTCTCCTGGTTCTAACATACCACTATTTAACATATTCTTTTGTCCCGCCTCAATATCTTGTCTCATTAAACCTAACTGTTTTATAGTTTCTGGTGCTCCTCCTTTTGGTAATAATGCTTCTTCTACTGGCTCAAGTTTTTGTCCTTCTAATATCTTATTTAATACCTTTCCAGTTTCTTTTGGTAGATCTGCAAAATATTTACCACCAAAATCTTTTGCTACTGCCCTATTAAAAAGATCTATTCTACCTTTAGCTCGTTTTGTTATTGTACCCAAACCACCAGTAAGAAGTCTTTGAGCATCAGTAAGATAAGGAGATCTTGTAAGTCCTACTTTTCTATCTATTTTAGCTAAAAATTGTGTAATCCAACTTCTTCCATCTGCTATAGTAGAAACTTCCTCTTCTATCTCATCTATTGGAGATATTCTTTTTCCTTTAAATCTATGACTAGGCTTTACTATTACCTCTCCAGTTTTAGTAAAACCTGGAGCAGGTACTGTTCTAGTTATTGGTGCAAGATCAATACCTATATTAGCTGCCTCTTCAACAACAGCCTCTTCTGCTTCTTTATAGATTTTTTGTGATTGTTCTGTAGCATCTTTCTGTATTTGTGCTAATGTCTCTTTATCAAGATTTTTTACTGTTGCATGAGGAGGAAGTGAACCTTCTGTTTGAGCTTTCTTTAAAGCCTCTTCTTTCATATCTCTAACTATTTGATTTTTTACTTGTTGTACTCCCCCTATTAATTTAACATGAAGAGTTCCCCCTAAATTTAATTGATTTCCTGCATCGTTTAAGATATTTCCTATTTCATCACGAGTCAATGTTGGAGAAAAAGGTTTTACAACAAGCTTATCTTTTCTTTGTGCGCGTCCTTCTGCTTGTTTTTGGAGTGCATCTAATTTTCCTTGGTATTTTCCTAATACACTCTTTGCTCCAAATTCTCTAGCTTTATTAAATACTACACCAGGACCAGCAAATAGAGCGCCCAAACCAAAACCTAAAGCAGCATTCTTAGCAACTTCTCCAACATCTATGTGTTCACTTGGAGTTTCATATACATCTTCAAATTGTTGTTTTTCAATACTTTCAAGACCACCATGAGCTGCACCCCACCCACCAAATGAAGCTGCTTGTCCAGCACCCCACTTTCGTCTTGCCTTTTGTCTTGCTCGTTTTAAAAGAGGAACATCAATTTCTTTAGACACACCTTTTTCAACAAATTCTTTTAGACCCTTCTTTGATACGCCTTCTTTAGCTAAAGCTCTTTTCAATTGTTCTTTAAATGCAAGCCTTCCAACAAATTGTGCTCCTTTTCCACCAACAAGTCTGGCAACACCAGCAAAACCTGCTGTAGCTAATGTTGGTATCAAAAAGGAAGGATCTTGTATTGTATTTTTAATTGCTCTTCTTACTGTTTGTAGATCTACATCAAGATTTTCATACATATCCATAGACTCTACCCAAGCTTTTTTAGTAGCATAATCAAAATCATCTGCTTTATAAGCTAACCAACCCATACTTGTTAAGTCATTTCCTATTTCGGAATGTCTATTTTTAAACCACTCACCTAATTTCTTATTTGATTTTTTCCAGTCTTCTCCATCATGTTCTGATTTATATACAGTACGAGCATGGTTTAACCACTTAGGATTATGAGTCAGCCCTTCTTCTGTAAACTCTTCTTCACTAGGAGAATAGTCTTCTCTTGTTGGTCCTAACTTACTATAAACTACAGGTGGAAATAAAGAAGGAGGCATTTTAATTTTCTAGCTCCAACCAAGTATTCTTCTAGCCTGTTGTTCATTTCCACCAAACTGTTGTATAAATTCTCTTATATAATGCTTCTCAACGACATCCTTTTTGCCCCCCTCGTTTATAGCATTATCTCTCGCTCTTGCAAAATCACCTATATATTCTATTGGAATATTCTCTCTTAGTACAGAAAAGGTACTATGCTCTCCTTCTAATACTGCGTCAGGCAGCACCCTCTGATTAAGTAGTTCTATAGCATCACCCATTGCCACCGTTGGATTTGGCTCTGTCGAATTACTTAAAAATGTTATCATTTCGACCCTACCTTTTCTTAATGTCTCCTGAAACTCTCTAGTATGGTAAAGTGGATGCTCTTTAAAAAGATCGGTAATTATAGTATTTACTTTCGAAAGATCACCTGTTGTAATTCTAGGAAGTCGGGTCGAATTTGCTCTTGCTAGATCAACTATTAGCTGTGCTACCTTCGCTTCATTTTCTGTTTTAGCTTGTGCAGCAGCAATAGTAGCAGTATCAACGGTAAGCTGAATCTCTAGTAGCTGTTTTGTTACATCAAGTTCTGTAAGCCTTATATTAGATAAAGCTTCCGCTTTCTCTACAGGTGTCATAACCTCAGTTACCTTTAAGTTGAACATCTGGTCCTGTAGACGATCTAGGGTCTGGTTATAATTATTATTTAATTCCCTTAGTTCAGTAAGAACATTTTTATCATAATTAAGAATACCCAAATTTATTTCATTGATCTTACTGGTATCTAAAATATCTCTTTCAACTTGTTTTATTTTTGATTTTCTTTCCTTCTCAGTTAGTCCTCTTAATTGTGGAGCCATCGCTTCAGTAGCTTCTGAAGCAATTCTGCCTAAAGTAGTTACAAATCCTTGAAAGCCAGAGAGTCCAGCTTCTTCTTTAGGTATTTTACCAACTTGCCCAAATGCTGCAGCAACTTCAAAACTTCTTTGATTCCTTAAAGATTCTTGTTCCTGTCTATACATCTCTGCAGCTTTCTCTTTTGCTTCTTCTGCATCAGCTAAAGATTTAGTATGCGCTTCCCCTATCTTACCCTGTACCTCTGCAAGATCTTCTCTATGTTGCTCATAATCAGTTGTAGTACCCGTTATTCTAGCTTCTACATCACCAGCCCGTTCCCTTCTAAGCCTTTCCTTGTGTCCATAAGCTAGTCTTGCTGCCTCACCTTGATCAACTAGTGAACCTCTATATTGATTAAAAGTCTTAACTATCTCACTATCTGGGCCATATATACTTTTTAAAGTAGCAAGACGCTCTTCGTGAGCAGTGGCTTCCTCGTCTTGAGCAGTCATCAATCTTCTTATAGATGCATCAAAAGAAATATCAGTAGGATCTATTCTATCTGGACTTGGTATTTCTGTCTCATCTAAAATAACAGGAGACAGAGATATAGCTAGAGGTTCATATTCTCCAGATTCATATATAGCCCCTTCTGCAAGACGTTGTGCCTCCAATACTTCTTTAGCAAGGTTTCTGCGCCTAAGAACAGGATCTGCTGCATTTCTTATTTGGTCTATCAGTTCATCTCTTTGTTTTTCTAGTATGCTTGCAGCATCCAAAACGCCTTGTTGTTTTAAAGATTTAATCCTTTGATTCAACTGGTCTATTTGAGGAGAAGTAATACTAGGTATAGATGGTGGTGGCCTTAGTCGGGGCGTTGGAGAAACTGCTGGCATCGTAACCATTTCTATATTAGGATTAGCTGCTATTGTAGCGCCAGGAACCAAAGGGAACTGTACCATCTCTTCGTCCTTGCCCCACAGATCTTCAGTAGAGCGTATACCCATATCCTTTAACTTTTCTTGTATTAGTTGTTGCTCATCTTCAGTTAATTCTGGATCATACAGCATATTAATAAGACTACGAGGATCTATTTCTTGCTCTCCAAATCTGTGACCTCCAAAGCTTCTACCTCCAAAGCTTCTACCTCCAAAGCTTCTACCTCCAAAGCTTCTACCTCCAAAGCTTCTACCTCCATGTCTTTCCCCTCCAAACTTCTGACCAGGCCCAAGACCCATACCTGCTCTATACCTATCTCCAAATGTATTATTCTGATGAGATTCAACTAGTCCAGATAGTCCTCCTCTGATCTGTCCACCAGAAGCAGCCTTCTGTGGGGGAGCACCAAAACCAAACCCACCTAATGTACCATACATTCCTAGACCTTGAGCACCAGCAGTAAGTAAGGTTTGTCCAAGAGAAGGTGTAGGAGCAGTCTGTTGGGTATACTGATAAGCTGCTGGTGTATAAGGAAAGCCTCTTATAGAAGCTTGATATTCTTGTAAGGATCTTGTTGGAAATTCTCTTTCCTCAAGAAAATCTTCATAACCTAAATTTAATGCTTTCTGATCAAGTAATTGTTGCGCTTCACCAACAGACTGCAGAACTCCTAATTCTTTTACAGCTTGAGAAGGAACCTGCCCAAATTGCTGTTGCATAAATCCTTGTAATCCTCTTGCTCTAGTTGCTTCCTGTTCATAAGCTTTTTGAGCTTGTTGATAGGCTTGAGCACTTCCTTTCATTTGAATATCTGATAGCTGCTGTTGTAGATTTTTTAATCCTTCAGATTCAAGAATAGCTCCTCTTGATCCACCATAAGAACCTGCAGCTACTGCCTGTTGTTCAATCTGTGGAGCAACAGTTGTTTCATAAGATCTTTCAGCTTCTCTTTTTGCAATATCAATAACTTGTTGTTGATAAGGATTAGTTAATCTTTCTATATCTGCAGCCTCTATAGGTCTTCCAGCCCTTCTAGCAGCCTCTAAAGCTTCTTGAGCATAGAAAGCACTAGAAGTATCAGGAGCACCTACTACACCTTGCCTTACCAGATCAGTTAAACCTGTAAAAGCTTCTTGCTGTAAGGGACCAAAGGGTGCAAGTCTTGCCCCTGGATAAGGTGTATATTCTAGTCCTTCTTGTTGAGCTTTAGCCTTCTCAAAAATATCTGTAATAAAAGGCTTGAACTCTGAAGGAAGCTCAGTAGTTGTTATCTGAGTTGCTGCTCCTACAGGAGTACCTGCTGGTCTTGGCCCACCTAATATTGATGTAATTCCCATCTTTTTATCCTTATGCTTTAATTAATGATTGCAATGCTGTTGATCCATCCATTTCTGGAGGTTGTCTATCTCTTCCATATTTTGTTTTTCTAAATGTAGATATAAATCTATCCATCTTTTCAGAACCATCATCTGCATTTCCATTACCTAACATAGCCATAACATCTGCTGGTACTACATATTCTTTTGGAGATACTGCTGCAATGCCTCCTCCCTCAATAGGCATCATAACATTATCTTGCATCCCATGTCCTGGCCCTTCTACCTTTCCTTCAAAAGCTCTCCCTCCTTTTTCAAGAGAGACAAGCCCTCCTTTTTTAGCAATCACATCAGGATAGATATCTTTACCACTAAGCGATCCATACCAGCGACCTCCCCAGTCTCCAGATCCTATTCCTCCATAATATCTAGCAAGAGTTGCTTCTAAAGTAGGAGGATCTGAACGTAAAGAAGGTTGTCTATATTTTCTATCTTTTTGTGTATATGTCTCACGTTGAGAACCAGCTAACATAGCCTTTTCTTGTTTCTTTCGTAGTTCTTCAGCAGCCTCATCCTCTTCTACAAGTGCTCTAGTAGTTAATACTTGTGAAGGAACAGAAAGTAATTTTGAAGGACTCTGTTCATAATATTTTCCTACATTTTTCATACTTTGAATAGGTGTCCTAGCTGAAAATAAATCTGTACCTAATCTTGCTTTCCTCACAGCCCCTGGAGTAGGAATACCCCCACCAGGTATTCTAGATGCTACATCATAATATCCTGCTGATCCTGGTCCTTGAATACTGCTTCTTATAGTTTCAGGGGAAACTGGTGTAAAAGCTGCTGTTCTTACAGATTGAGGAGGAAGATTAGTTATTCCAATCTTTTTCAAGATATCTGGTTGTTGTGTAGCCATTTTAGATATCGCATCAGATCTCTGTACTGCTGTTTGTAATTCCGATACTGGCATATTACTTATCTCTGCTAGTTTCTCTGGATATACCCCCGCTACCTGCTGCCTATATTTGTTTGCATCAATAACTTTTTGTGCTTGATGGCCTCGTGCAAGAGCACGGCTATCAGCCCATTTTCCTGTTCCATAACCAACTGCTGAACCCGCTAATCCAGTTCCTCCTCCAAACACAATACTTTTTGGAATATCTTGACCAGCTATAGCTCCAGTTAGACCTCCAACAGCGGCTCCACCTAACGCACCAGTTGCCAAAGTTCCGAATAATCCTGTTCCCATAGCACCTCCTATAGCACCATAAATTGCAGGACCAAACATTATTCCAGCAGCTAACGCAGCTAGATTTCTTGGCTTAACCAAGCTTTTAGCAAAATTCTTTAAACCTCCAAGGAAATACTCAGGTAGTCCAGTTTGAGGATTTAAAGACATTAACCCTGAAGCTTCTAATCTCTTAACCTCTGGTCTAGTCATATGGACTAGTTCAGTATCTCCTCCTCTTCCTCTTGCAGCCATCAAACTTGCAAGACCTGCTCCTGGTGCGTTTCTATTAATATATTGTGCCATAATTTATCACCTAATCTGGTTGGGTTGCATATAATAAGATTGTGGTTGTGTACTTTGAGCATACACATTACTAATGTTACTCTGTGCATGAGGTTGCTGTGGTACAGGTCTATTAGCTGTATTAGGAGCCATAGTTAGTCCTTGATTTAGTTGTGATTGAGTAAGTTGTGGAGAAGAAGAAGGAGGAGGAACATTTCCTTGAGCATAAGCATTTGCTACCATACTTCTTATTCCACTATTTATACCTTCTCGAATATGTTGAGTAAAATTATTTGCTATTGGATTTCCTCCTCCTTGCAGAGATATTAAACCTCCTGCCTTATATACACCATACCTCATATCTTCAGGTTCATTAAAAGGTTGATCAAGATACCTTAGACCTAGGTTGGGGGTCTTCCGCCAGGGAGAAGAGTATTCCTCTTCGGAATCATCATCCCACCATTCCCTACTTGGTCCCTCTATATCAACAAACTTACCTTGCTCTTTAAGTTGGGCAACTATATCAGCATTATCCCTATAATCTCGTCCATAGTCTCTTATATTTTTATGATGTTGAAACATACCACGACCTACTGTCGCCATAGGCCAAACCATTGGCACTGGGATTCCTGTTAGTGCATTAACCAAACCTGACCCTATAAATTTTCCTGTATTTTTCAATGCGCTTAGTCCTACATTTTTCCAGTTTATCCCTTGGTCATCATTCTCTCTTTGTCGTTGGGCTACATTCTCTCGTAATCTATTATAATTTGCTATTTCTAAAGAAGTAGGTCTAATATCCATTGGTGAACCTAATGTAGCAGGGGATGTTTCCTTTACAAAGTTTAAGGGAGAACTATATTGTCTAGCTTGTGCCAAATCCTCTACTATACTATAATTAGGATGCAGAGCCATATAATCTGGGTTTACATTTCCTCCATAAACAGGAATAAGTGGTGCTCCGGGAGTAGTTGCTAAATTATACGGTAACGGCGTTTCTTCTTGTGAACTGTAATCTTGATATTCATAACTTTCTTGAGGTGATTCATACATAGCATCTTCTACTATATCCTCGTAGACGTAAGGATTTCCTCCATTAGCCAAAGATACTAATCCTCCGAACTTTCTATTATGAGGAAGGTACATTAAGTTGAGATCAGAAGCAATAATGTCATCAACAATTTCTTTTTGTCTCAGAATTCTAAAATCATCTTCAGTAAATGGTGCCAGAATTCTCAAATCATCTTCAGTAAATGGTGCTTCGGGAATAGTTACTAATTGTTGTTCAATAGCATCATCAGTGGATAATATCTCTGCATCACGATGTTTCTCCGCTAGAGCTTTACCTCTATAATATCTTTCCCACAACCTTTGAGACTCTTCTTCTTCTTTTTGTCTCAAAGTTCTCCAATAATCTTCTCGTTGTTTAAAATCATCTAAAGAATAAGCCTGTCGCCAGTGTCGAGGAATTGAAGACCATAACTTATCTCTATCTTTTTCTGAAACTTTATCATAATCTGTAAGAATAGGATCTATCCAATGTTCTACATCAATATCTTCAAATAACTCTGGAAAAACTCCATATCTGCTTAACTCATAAGCTCTTTGAGTCTCTTCCCTTTCTGCATTTTCTCGTGCCAGCCTTTTCCGGTAAGTATCCTCCATTTCCTCTGTCCAATGTTCTATATCAATATCTTCAAATATTTGGCCGTCACTTTGTTTTTGTAAACTTTTTAATCCTGTATTCATTGTGTCCTCCGGTGTCCCTCTAAGGATAGGTTTTTCATTTAGAAGCGTAGGTAATTCATAGAGTTGATATGGTGCGTGAAGTTCTTCATCTAATCTTATATCAGACATTGGAAGTGCAGGTTGAAAAGGATTTTCATCTTTATGATACGCTGGTAAACCAAATTTCTTTCTTATATTAACATCTCTAAATTTTTCCTTTTCTACCTTTTCTCCTCCTCTATGGTGATGCTTAATATAAGTATCCAACATTGCCCAGTAACGCGGCTTATCATTTTTTTTGGGCCAAGGCGTATCATTACCATAAGTTATTGTTAACCACTTCTCATCAGTTCCTGGCTGTTGATCTAGGTATGACCAAAATAGTGCATCCTCCATATGTGGTTTTAAATCGAGTACTTGATTCTGCCAATCTTCTTGTGTTAAAGTCTTTATATACCCCTCATTCTGGCGCAATATTTCTGCATTCCTATCTAAACTTAACAACCAATCTGGTATCTCTATTCCTTCTTTATTATAAGACTTTATTAAATTATGAGTGGCACTTTCAATAGTTCCTTTCTTTTCACCCTTTCCAAAATCTGATGTCATCCATTGATAAATTCCTCTTGCATTACTATTAGGATTTACTTTCTTTGTACCACCAGAACTTTCTACATCTCTAACCCTTCTAGCAAAATCTAATAAGTTAGAAGGATCATCAATTTTAAGACGCTTCATTATAACTCTTAAAGATACAGGAAGAGGTTCTGGTGGCTTTTTTACTGGTCTTGCTCTATGTAAATTATTTGCCATTAATTCAAATCCTGCCAAGAAGTTTCTGCTCCTAAACTAACATACCCTGCAAATTTTCCTCTACTTGCAATATACACTATATCTCCTCCTTGAGGGCGTCCTACACTTGTTACACAAACTACAGTGTAAATATTTGTAGATGGTGTAGCATCTACTTGATTATCTCTTTGCTCTAAAGTATTAACTAAGACAGCACCCCAATCTTCTAACATCTCATAAAATTCTTTCGCTGTATAATCTCCAATCCTGACAAGACTACGGAGTTGTGGATATGTTGCCATACTTTACCGTAGCCCGTCAGGTTGTAATGAAAGTCTCAATGAGCCATATCTCCAGCTAGTTCCTGCTTCTCCTGAAGAAACCCGAACAACAGCTTGCCTTCCTCTTGCTCTAAAATCAACCTTCTTAGTTGTTGGAGAAATAACAAATGGTCCCTTTTTAATTTGATCATTCACAGGAAAATTCTGTACAGTGATACTAAATCCTAAGTTCCCTCCTGATAGAGTAAAATCTGGTATTAATCTGTCTGCAAACAATATATGTGTTCCATCAGGATCTATATCAAAAGCAGCAGATTCAATAAAAGATGTCTGTGCCGCACCATTAGCTGTATATATTCCATCTGGTTCATTATTATAAAGATATGCAGAAACAGAAACTCCAGTTGTTAAAGTATTATCAAAAATTACTTTATCAAAGAATGTTGTATAAATAGTTGACCCATAATACCAAGCTTTTTCTGCTGTATTATATATAACATATTTATCACATTCTGTAGAATCTGAAGAAGGATATAACCAGATCACTTCCTTAAATTCAGAATTGATTCCTGCAAAAACTTTATCTTTATTTGTTGTATTAAAATCATCAAATATATATCTTCTCACTGTACAAGGAAGATTTATTACTCGACCTTCAAAGGCATAAAAGTTATCATCTCCCATCCAATAAGCTACACCATCATAATTTATTGCAGCATGAGGACCAATCAATCCACAATTAGTACCCATTTGTTGAAATGCAAAAGTAAAAGGAGGCCCAACAAATTGCATTTGCCAAATAGAATTATCTGTCCAAACCATAATACCATTACGAGATTTCGTTGCTCCAATAATTTCTGTTCCATCAGCCAGAATATTTTCTCCTGAAGTTGAACTAATGGAAGGAGTAAAATTATTATAATTATTTTGATCAGACCATCTTACCAATAATGGATTATATGTTCCTGTTCCATACTCATTACTTCCCAATGAAATCAAATGTCTATCATTAGGAGATACAATAATATAATTATTAATGGATGGAGAAGCACTTACAAATCCTGCTCTTGGAGGAGTTGAGCTTCTAATGGAATCCCAGAAATATATTCTTCCTCCCCTTCTACAAGCAAGAATATCTTCTCCCCAATTATCTAATGTCCATTGAGTAATTCTTGTAACAATATTAGAAGAACTTGCAGCCTCACTCCATGCCCTCATTCCAGTTGTAGAAGTTCCTGCATTATAAACTCCTGCTCCATAGCCTAAACCCTGGATTGCTGCATCTGTTCCTGTAGGTAGAAGATATTTCAATGTTGCAGTCCCAACCTTACTTTGTGTAGCATTAGCTGTTACAGATGCTGCAAAAGAAAACTGATTATCTCCTAAAACAGATACAGCAAATGTTCCACCTGTTAAATCTATTGTCCCTCCAATTGTTGTCCCAGAAGTAAACGTAATAAAATCTCCTGTCTCTGCTCCATGACTTGATACAGAGACAGATACTCTTGTTGAACCATCAGTAGTATAAAATCCATTATTTGTTCCATCAATTGTGACAACGGCAGAAACATTAGTTCCTACGGAAACCTCTTTGATAGGTGTGATATCCAAGATTGAATTATCATTATATTCGTATAACTTTTTTTCTGTCCCAAAAGAAGCAAACTTGAATGTATCATTGTCTGACCAAGCAAGTAAATCTCTTGCTGTTCCATCAAAAGAAGAAGTTGATCTTTTATTATAACCTCTTAAATTTTCTGGTCTTCCCTGCCTAAATCTAACTTTATTACCATCATACCAGTTACCCCCTGGTAGAGTACCACCTTCAGCATATTCTGTAGATTCTCTGTTAATCCCAGGTTTAAATTTTAATTTAGCTAGTTGTGATTGTGTAGACATTTAATTAATTATCCAAATTCCTTAACAAGAATAGAATCTACTGCTGAAGTTTGTCTTACATTATAAACAAGAAGATCTACTGCATTAATAGATGTACTAATTGTTGGAGAACTAGCTCCAGGAAATAAATAAGAAGCTCCAAAGGAAAGTGTTCTACTTCCTGTGCCATCTTGTATAATATAAATATGTCCTGTCTGTCCTATAGTAGGATTAGAGGGACTACCTAAAGTTCTGTTGCCTCCTAATGTAACAATAAAATCATTTCCTGCACTAAAATCTACATCAATAGATGCTGCATCAGTTAAAGTTGTTGGGGTAGCTATAAAAGCTCCAGAGAAAGTTGCTGTAGATGTAGCAGCAAAAGTACCCTCTACACTCACTACAGAAGTAAAGGTTTTCTTTCCTGTAACTGTTGTATCTGTAGATGTAGGAATATATCTAATATCTGCTGTAGAAACGGGAATAAGATTTGCATCTCCTGTACCAAAGTCTAAGTCTGCTGCTGTTCCTAAACCCAAACCTTTTGCATTTAGTCCATATACAGAAACGGAATCACAAAAAGCAAAGCCAGCCATGCTTGCTGCAACAGTCATTCCTGTACCACTTCCTGTTTTTAAAGTAAGGGTACTACTACTTTGTCTTACAGTTTGATCATTAATAACATAGAATTTTGAAACAGTAGGTATAGTAATATCAATATTTGCACTTACAGTTCCAACAAATTCCAGAATAGCTGATCTTGACTGATCTACAGTGCCGTTATTTTCAGATAAAGTGATATTAGCAGAAGAACAGGAAACAGTAGTATAGGCTGCCAAAGCATCATCAAGCATATCAATGACATTAGCATTAAGGATAGTTCCCCAACTATTAGGATTTTCTCCATCTGCCTGTTTTTCTAATCTAATTCTTGATGTAAATGTACTTGCCATATTTTATTCCCTAACCTGTTTATCTTTTGAAATTGATCCCTTTGCTAAAGTATAAGCAATAATTTCTTTTGGATTATTAGCATAAGCTAAAGCAAGAACAGATGTTTCTATATTATTAGAATCTATATAAGAAGCTACAAGACTATGAATATTAAAAGTAGTAGGTGGATTAATTCTTATACATCTTTGAAATAAATGTAATATCCTCATTTTACTCTGAAATTTTTTATCACTTTCAGTATCAGCTTTAACCATTTCCATTATATCTTTTTCTTCTCTACAAGCAGCACCAACCATAACTGATTCACCTTGTGTCCACCGAACCTCTGCTTGTGCATTAAGTGGAACAGGATAAAATAAAAATGCTCCAAATAAAATAGAAAATAATATATATTTAATTTTATTCATTTTATTATCTAGGATTCCTAGGCCATTCTTGAATATTTAAATTTTCTAATTCACCTACAGAAGAAGCGCCATCTATAGCATTTTCTAATTCTACAGCCCTAGCTCTCAAATCAGTTCTCCACTGAGCAAGATCAACAGGAGCTTCCTTACCTGTGTCAGCTTTCCTAATAACAACCCAATCAGTTTGGGATAGAGAAGCACTCAAAACTTCATTAATTTGATTTTTCATTTTAGTTTTAATCTCATTGATATCTCTAACTATATTAATATAATTTACCACAACAGAATTTTCTCTTACATCAGGACTTTCTTCTCTATGTTTATAAAACATCTCGTTTTTTCTAGTCCCAGAATAAACATAAGGAACTATACCTATAGCCTTTCTTTCAATATCAGACCAAGATATACCAAAAATACTTTTTGGATATTGGATATTATTAATTATTAAAGCTTTTGGTCTACTAATAATCTCTTCTAACTGTCCTACATTAACTCTTGCCCACATAATTTTCTCTCCTATTAATTTATTTTCCATATATAGGAGGCAATCTTCCGCCTCCACCAATGTCTGCCATTGCTAAATATACATAAGTTGCTGAACTTGTATTTGTTCCAGAATCTGTATTTCTAATTTTAAAACCTTCAGCAAGAATATCTATTTCCTCTGATCCAGTTGTTTCTACTGTTGTAGCTTCAGCTAGTAACTGATCATCTACTTCATTACTAGAAGATCTAACAGTATCATACATAAACCAACTACCTGTAGAACTTGATATCTTGATTAAGATAAATCTAGGTTTAAATCCTGTACAAATCAAAGGACCATCAGCATTTCCATTTCCTGTATATGATCCAACAGCACATACACCAGCAATTGATCTAAAACAATATGCTATATATTTTTCTGTATTCGCATTAACTTGATGATTAGTCCCTATACTAAAAACAGAACTAGTAGGAGCAGTATCATTCCACATTGTAGAATCATCAGAAATAGCAGCAGTAGTATTTAATACTAGATAATCTGTTTCTGCATCACTAGCAACTCCTGAATGATAAACTGCCCAGGCATCTCCTTGATCTCTATTTTTCACAATTATCATTTCTGCAGCACCACCAAGACCATGCCCTGTTGTAGTGGCAGAACCAGTCCCTGTATAAGAAACTGTTGAAAAATGTTTTGCGCTGGCAACAATAGAAGTACTAGCCAAATCTCCAGCAGGGGATGTAGTACTTCCTGCTCCACTAGCGGCACCCCAGTTCCAAGAAACATAATCTTCTGTGTTTGTATTAACTGCTACATTGCTTCCTACTGTAAATCCATCAGAACCAAAAGTAGTTAAAGATTCAGTATCTGTTGCTTCTGCATCTACTGTATCACTCTCTATATATTTAGTAGTTGTTCTAACTCTATCAAAAAGCATATGACTATCTGTAGCATCTCTATTTTTAATCCATACAAATCCTGGCTCAAATCCTGCACCTGTAACAGCCTTTCCTCCAGATCCTATTGCTGTCCCATTTCCTGTATAAAGAACTGGATTAAAGAAGTCTATACCCTGATTACTTGGGGCAGTAAAATTAGCTGTACTAATTTCTTTAGCTCCTGTTGGAGTGGAATGTGTCCAATCAGAGGAGTCTATTGCTAAAGTAAGAGTTGTTCCATTTGCTCTAACACAAATAGATATAAGATCAGAACTAAAAGTATTAGAAATAGTTCCAAGTGACACTCCAGAATTATTATAAAATCTTACTTCATTATCAGCTAAATCTAATTCACATCCAATTGTGTTTCCTGAAGAAAATCCTGATCCATAAGAACTTTCTGTACCATCAACAATTTTATTATTATCATCAGTATATAATACACAATCTGAAGCAGAAGTAATATCGCTTCCATTAATATTACTATCTAAACCTACAAATCCAACAGCCCATTCTGACGAACCACTATCTTCAGCAATGGTTGCTTCAAAATACCAAACTCCTCCAGCAGCGTTATTTATAGAGAGTGTACCTATAGTAAATTTTGTACTTCCAGAAAAAATTAAATTACCTTGTGTTAAAGTTCCTACACTTGGAACAAGTTGGTTTAATATAACATATTCTTTAGAAGGTGTATTAGTAGACTGATTAGCAGAAGATATACTTGTTAAACCAAAGTTATTACTATTATCACTTTCATCTTCTCCTAAATTAGAAGAATCATCAAAGGAAAGCATAAAACTATTAGCTCCTCCTGTATTAACTAGTGTTGTAATATCTGCATCTGATTTAGGTACATATTGAGAACCGTTAGTTCCAAAAGTAAAAGTATCCAGAAAATCTGTTACCGCAAAATCTCCTTGCTGAATAGACTTAGTACCAATCATAGATGCTTGAGCAACAGAACCTCTCCACAAACCATTTTCTACACTACTTCCAACCTCATGAAGTGTATTAGTATTAAACTGATAAGTATGATCTTGAGGAGGATAAGTTCCAGTTAATGTTGCTGCCACTCCATTTATGTAAAGATCTACTCTATCTGCAGGAGTGCTTTGAGATGTATCTACACTCAATAAGAAATGATACCAAGCATTATCTCTCCATACAGCAGTAGTATTTAAAATTTGTGATCCTGTTTTTGTCTGAAAATAAATCTTATCATCTGAATCAAGTCTTATACTTGAATAAGCTGAAGAATCCCCAGAACAAAGAAATGCGTGTCCTCTACTAATTTCATTAGCTTGAATCCACATAGAAAGTGTAAACTCTGATCCATCTCCTGCATCAGACATTGTTTTAGTTACTTTATCACTTGTCCCGTCCATCCAAATTGAATTAGGTATAAGAGTACTATCAAAAGTGGGGGCAGTCTCTTGACCACCTGCTCCTAAAAGAAGATTATTACTAAATACACTCATTATGAATATGCCTTTGTAAGTAGAGCTTGGACATCTGTAGATGTATGAACTATATAATCTAGCCTATCAATTGCATTTCCATCTGTTGAAAGAGTAGGTGCTTCTCCTCCTGCAAAATCCCAACTACTTCCATAAGCAAGAGTTTGAGAACCTGTGCCATCTTGTACAATAAATATACTTCCTACTTGTCCTGCAACACAATTCGTTGGATTATCTAATGTTCTATTTCCTGCAAGAGTTACAGTAAAGTTTTGTCCTGCATTAAAATCTACAGAAATATTTGTGCCATCTGTTAGTGCATTAATATCTGCAACTGCTGCAGTTTCAATTCTTAAATTCTTTCCAAGAAGAGAATTAATTCCTATAGCTACAGCACTGACATAAAAATCTGTTCCCGATACAGTTCCTGTTAAGGTTCCTCCTGCCAGAGGAAGATGATTACCTATACTTGTGGCTAAAGCTGCAGAGGTAGCAGCAACACGAGTATTTGTAGTTCCTATACTTGTTGCTAAAGCAGAAGAAGTTGCCGCGATAAGAGTATTTGAGTTACCTATACTTGTAGCTAGTGCAGCAGAAGTAGCTGCAAGTACAGTATTAATAGATGTTATAGCATTAATATTAGTTGTAATATTTGTATTGGAATTTCCTATACTTGTGGCTAAAGCTGCAGAAGTAGTAGCGATAAGAGTGTTTGTAGTTCCTATACTAGTTGCCAAAGCCGCAGATGTTGCTGCAAGAACCGTATTAACAGATGTAATTGCTGCTTTATTAACTGATGTTAAAGCACTGACTGCAGCAATATCACTAGCACTTGGAATTGCACTTCCACCAATATAGATCTGAGTTGTAGCATAGACATTAGCTGCTGAAACAGCCCCAGAAAACTCTGCTGCTACACCAGAAACCTTTGTTGTAAAACTTCCTGTACCAGCAACAAAATTCGTTGCACTTAAACTTGTTGTAAATCCACCCAGTACACCAGCTAAATTAGTTGAAACAGAAACTATTCCAAAACTTTGATTAGTCTGTAACTGAATAAATCCTTCATTGGTTATACCTGCAGAAGGATCAGTAGCTATTCCTGTTCCAGTTCCATAAGTAGATGCTGCACCTACAGAGGTTAATGTACCAGCAATAGAAGTTAATTCATTAAGTTTAGAAACAGTAGCTGTTAATGCAACACCACTGATTTGAAAAGTTCCATTTACATTTACAACCCCATTACTCAATTGAAGAGCAGAGTTTGTACCATCTCCACTTTCAATAGTTCTTACTGTTGCATCAATACCATCATTAGTAGATACAGCTACTTTTAAAAGTTGCTTATATGTATTAGCTATTTGTTTCCCTGTTAAGTCAGTCATACTTGATTCCAATCAGTAGATTCATTTTCCCATAAAGTTGTAGCAGCTTCCCAAGTTATATTTCTTCCACCAGTATCCGGTCCTCTAGGATTTCTAATTGCTATGTTATCTTTAACATTAGGAGATTTATTTAATGGACTATTTTTTAAATCATAAGCACCTTCCCAATCTTCTGGACATACCAACATCCCATAACTATTCATTCTCATAACTCTATGAGGATATTGAAATCCACAAGTATCACAAATGGCTAATGCTCTTCTATTTGAAGCCATTAATAAACTCTAATCTTTGGTAGAAAAAACATACTTGCTCGCTCCCTATCTTCTGTCATAGCTCTACCAAGAAGTTCTTCATAATTTGCCTTCAACATTCCTATTCTTTGCTCTGGAACTAAAGGACGTTTCATTGACATATAATAAGCTAAACCACAAGTTAAAGGAGGAAGAAATCTTTTTGGAAGATCAGCATTCTGTCCCTCAGATTTATTTACATCCTGTAATTCACTTATCTTTTCTATCTTTAAAACATCTGTAGAATTTTCTGGTATAGGCCAAATAAATACTGTAGGCTTACTTTGATTACGTTTAATAGTATATTGACTAGCTCTACCAGTTTGTCCCTTTTGAGGAATGTGAAGATATTCTTCAAAAGAAATTCTGGTTGCAGCTATATCTACATTATCTCTATTCACAATAACTTGAAGAGCATCTATAGCAGAGCCATCCATATCATAAGATGTTACACTAGCAGATACAGTAACTAAAGTAGTTTGTGTAGTCCATAAAAGAATACCTCTGTTCTGCCAGTCTTTCAACATAAGATTAATTGATCTTCTGGCAGAGGCTGGTTCATGACCAAGAGTTTGTTCTCCCCCAATCATTTCCATTGCTTCCTGTATAACTTCATCTATATTGAGATCAAAATTATATGTTCCTGATAAAGCCATTAAACTTGGCCTCCTTTGTTATAACCTTGAATAATCTTATTTCTTCCTACAAGACCACCTCCTGCTGCTGTTATTATTAATCCTCTATTATTTGTAAGACCTTTAAAAGTTTTTCTTGAGGATTTCTTTTTATATAATCCATTAGTCTTTTTTCTTTCTTTAGGAGATGCTTTAGCTACATCTATAGGATTAGACTTTATCTTACCTTTACTAGTTAATCTAAGAAAAGTATATTTTGTAGGATATGCCATTAAGTTTTTCTAACTGCCCCTCCCCCTCTTAGAGCTTGTCCCATACCTATACCACCACCCTTATCAAATCCATAAGTTCCTCTTGGCTTTCTTGTAGCTCTGGCAACCTTTCTTCTGGCTGCCATAGACATATCCTTATCATGTTCTGGTCCTCTGGTCATGCCTAGTTGCTCATCTTCTCTTGCGTCATAACCTTGTACCATACCACCATGTTGAGCAGTCATCTTAGGTGGTTTTTGTGGTTTAGGTTTGGAAGGTTTACCCTTCCTGCTACCCCTTCCTGCTACCTTATTATACCTTCTACGTTCAGCTTCAGACTGAGTACCTGCTCTTGCTTCTTCTGCAGGAGATAGTCCTACACGACTCATTCTATTTCTCTTTGTCATATCTAATTTCCCTCCTTATAAATTACTTCTTTACCAGGCTGGTAGTCTACAACTACGTCCTGTTCTGGTCCCTGAACTGCTGGTCCCTTTCTTGCAGCACCGAACCCTTGTCCTGTTGGATTACCTGTAACTTCCTTCATAGCCTTTTCATAAGCTGCGTAACCCTTCTTATCATATGAATAATGTTTTCCTTTAAATGTAGGCATTATGTTCTCTCCCTATTAAACTTGTCCACCTTTTTTGTAACCATAAAAAACTTTTCCTCCACCTTTTCTTTTTGATACTTTTCCTCCACGTTTTAAAACAAATTCTCCTCTTCTTCTAAGGCGGTTCTCATACTCTTCTCGCAGTTTCCGTAAAGCTTTCCAATCTTCTGGAGTTTGTGCTCTTCTACTTGCGTTAGGACCATAAAGGTCTTGGAAGGATTTATCTTTCCAAGCTTCTGTCCCTTGCATTGCATTGACAGCCTCCTCTACTGTTTCAAACTGTTGGCCTTTAGTTTTAGGATTATTTTGCCAAAAATATTTTCCTTCTTTATTCTGGAATAGATGATAAGCTGTTCCAGATTCTCTTTCTGGTATTTGAGGTTTATCAGGAATTGGCATAGTTTCTAATCTTTCCAGCATCTCTTGACGTTTCCTACGGTTCGGTCCCATTATGTTTTTTTCCTGCTCATATTTTTAAATGTTCTTGCTAAGTTATATCTTTTAGAACCTGGAGGACAAGTTTTACTTCCAAACTTTTTGCCTGTGCAAACTCCTTTAGTTCCTCTTTGGTTAATAGATGCTGTTGCTCTTTGTATCCAATTTTTTTTAGATACAGACCCACCAGTTGCTCTTTTAACTGTTTTTGTATTTTTAGCCACTTTTCTATTTCCTTTCAATTCTCTTGGAATAGCACTTCTACTAATAGCCATTAAGGACGACCTTGAACAACAGGATCAGCAGAACCTGCAGGACTTGCAGCAACAGCCATATCGTCTTGTCTTGTTCTTCTAGCCTGATTTCTTAATGCTTCAATAGCTATATTAAATTCTCCTTGCCATAAAGGAACTGTATCAAAACTTTTATTATAAAGAGAAGCTTCAATCATACAAGCATAAAAGAGTGCGTCATAACAAAAATCAGAGAAATAATTATTAGGAGCAGCAGATGTAAGAGTAGCAGGTCTGGAAACATGAAGCACTTCTCCATCATAAGTTGATGTAGGTGTTGGAGCTAAGTAAATAGCTGTATTGCTTCTCATTGCGTAATACTTTGGTTGACCTACGGAAGCACTAACATAAGGCCAAAAATCATAAACAAATTCTTGTGTTCTTGGAAGTAAACTAATTCTACTGTTTGCAGTTCCTGCAGGAGCAGAGACAGAAGCTGATACAAGAATATTAAAATTTCTCACAATTCTTGTTCCGCTAGGCAAAGATACAAAAGGATTACTGGCTGAAACAGCTACTGAAGTAAATGTATTCAATCCATAATCATCTAGTTGATTAACTAAACGATTTTCTGCTTTATTAATAAAATAATCTATATGACTAGAAAATTCTGTCCCATCATTTTCAGCAGTATTTTGAATATCTGTTACAAGTGTAGAATAAGAAGGCATATAGCTTAACCATAAAAAACAGTTAAAACGGCGGCACTTGAAGGTGCAGAAACTTTAATTACTCCACTAGCTCTTGGTCCATAATCTCCTAAATAAATATCTGCTCCAGCTACAGCTTTAAATTTTGTAACAGCACCAACAGTATTAGAGGAAACACCCCCTGCTACATTAACCTGCTTCTCAGCAGTAATAAGATAATCTCCTGCTACATCAGCATATAAAGCATATATTCTTGTAAAAGAATCATTTGTATTACTCGAATTTAAAGTAACTGAAGTTGTAATGTCAACTAGTAACCCACTTCCAGTTCCACCACCGTCAACCATTGCTGTTTTAATATTAGATGACATAGTTCATTCCTTTTAAAAAAGATAAGAAGGAGGGATTGCTCCCTCCCCCTTAATGGTTGAATTAACCAGTGTTACCATAGAAACCTCTCCAGTCAGACCAACCAAAGCTATAACGCTCTCTGGCCTTGAAGCGTAGATTTCCTGTATCAAAATCTGGCTCCATCTTAGTCTGTAGAGGTGCTCTCACAAACATCTTAGTACCGTTAGGAACATTAGTCTTAACGTACCAACCATCTGTGTCGGTAAAGCGACGATTAATATGTGAACCCTTTGGTAGCATTGACATACTACGAACTGAGTTCACATCATTCCATCCTGATGGTCCTGTTAGTGCAGCACTACCGTCAATGGCGATAGTACCTGCTGACGGAACCAACTGGGAGTTAAGTAGTGAATTAGCCGTCGCCCAATAATCTGGCGGAATATGAAGTGAGACAGCAGACCCACCAACCAGAATACCTCGATCATCCTTAATCTTTTGAATCGTTGTAAGTGCAGATTCAAGAGATGCGTAAGCAAGATCAGCAGCACTCAAGTTGTTAGACTGATTGCCATCACTGATTGTTGGATGGGAGGCACTAAAAAGCGGAACCCCATCTCCACCATGATAAGCAGCAGTATCGGTAAAGCCGTTGTTAAAGATATCAGCAGCTTTAACCTCCTTTGTATTAGCCATAGCTCTTGCAAGACCCTTGGCCCGGAGTTTAGCGAAAGTATCATAAAGATTATCTTCCATCGCCTCTTCCGTTACAGCAAAAGCAAGACTAATTGTTTCATTAGTATAACGGGCAGTATAACTTTCTGAAGCTGTATCATAAGTTACTGCAGCACCCTCTCCCTTAACAGGAGCAGTACCGAACCCAGTAAATAGAACCTCTTCTTCAAAGGCTCTGTCTGAATTTTCAATTTCAAAAAGTGATTTATGCTCGTTATCAACATCCCCGTATTCTAAACCAAACACGGCATTCAAACCGGGGAGTAATTCTTTGGCAATACTAGCTCTATTAATAGCCATGATTTAACCCTCCCCTATGCTAATGTTACGCTAGGTGCAAGCATCGCCTTGTGATGTGCAAGCCTAACTTCAAGTACGGGATATGCTCTTTCTGCCGCAACAGTAATATCATTCCCCGGTTCATTTTTCACAGCTACTGGATATACATCAATAGCTTGTGTTGCTAGTCTGGTTGCGGCTTTCACACCAAAACCTGACTGTCCGGTAACAGTTGATCCAGCACCAACAGTCAATCCAAAGAAGGACTTATTAATATCACCAGCAGAAACAGAAGTATCTGCCTGAATATAATATGTTGATGTTGGGTCAGTATTTACCATAGCCGTGGCATTAGTAGCAGAAGTGCCGGTAGGCCAATATTTACTCCATTTTGGTTGTCCATCCTGAACATAATGACATCCTTGGAATACACCTATAACAATAGGAGCATCACCAAGAGAAGTGCCACCAACAGTAACTGGTTCGCAGTTGCCTAAAGTAGCTTTAACTGTATCACCAGTAAAAATATTTTTAGCTAACCCTGACGCAATAGGAATCTCCTCAAAACCAGTGGAGTTAGCACCAGAGCCACGCATTCTTGCAGGTTGGAAACCACGGAGAGCTTTTGTAGTACTCATATATTTTCTCCTTACCTAGAGTTTCCCAGTAAACCCTCTAACTAAAAATTAATCCTGAAACGTAGGACTTCTCCCTCGTGTAATAGAGGACTTACTATTATTTGTTATAGGCATCCTAGAATCAGAGGAGTTTTCCAACTGCGAATTAACTGCAGTCATTAGATTATCACTCTTATTCTGGAAATACCTCTGACGAGCAGCGATTTTTCCTTTAGGCATTTTTGCTAAAGCTAAGTCTCCACGACAGACTGTACCACTGTATCGTCCTTCCTCCAGCACGATAGAGGAATGTGCCATCTCAGGAACCTCATCTGGAGCAACAAAAGTCCATCCTTCAGCCAGCTTCTTTCCAATATTCTGATAGTCATCGTTTTCTCTCAGCTTAATTCGTAGCCAACGCAGACCCATTTCTTGATCATCAAAACGATTTCTAACACTATCAGGAATATTTAAAGCATCTGGCTCTTCGTAAGTCCATTCTGTTTCTTCTCTAGTTTTCAATTCTCTTTGATTTGCACTTCGTGCATTTTGATTTCGTGTATCCATAGTGTTAACCTCCACGCTGTGTTTGAATAGTTGTATATTCCCCATCGGCTAAATCAGCCTTTCTTTTTTCTGCGGCATATACCTCAAGGGGGATATTCCATTTATTAGCTAATCTTACATCTTCTTGTGATAGTTTAACCTTTTTACTGGAACCTGCAGGATTGCGTGATGCTCCTGCAACCACTTGAGCGGGTTGTTTCGTAACCCGAGGCGAATCAGTATCAGACATTCCTTCATACTTATGAGGAAATTCTTTTTGTAATCTTTTATCTATTTCTGTATAAAAATTATCGTCAGCAGTATCAAATCCCTTTTGCTTTAATTCAGCATCTATAGCTAAAGCTGCTGCAGTTCTAACTGAATCTTTACCAAACCAGTCATTTTCTGCTGCCCAACTTTGGGCTTTAGGATCAGGAGCTTGAGAAACTTGTTGCTGATATTGCTGCTGTTCTGCTTTTTGAGCAATAGCTCTTTCATAATTAGACAGAGCATTTTTTCTTCGGCTTAAATTCTGTAAATCAAGTTGTGACTGATTCAAAGCTTCTTGAGCAGCAAGAACTTTTGTTGAATCACCATCTTCATAAGCTTCTTTATAATTACTTCTTGCTAATTCAATCTTATCTGTAAGTTGATGTTCAGAAAGTTCTGTACTTACTTTTTGGGAATCTGCGAATTGTTTTTCTCTTGAAAGTATACCTCTTTTCATTTCCTCATTTTGAGACATTAACTGTTGAATATGTTCATCTCTCTCTTTTCTCTGAGAAACTAGTTGTCTAATTCTTTTTTGTGCTCCTTGTGTTTCTATACCATCAAGCTCTTCTGGTTCTGCAGCTTGAACAGATTCTTTATCCTTCTCTACTTCAAACTCTACATCTTCTTCTTTAGAAACTTCCACTTCGTTCCAATCATCCTTTTCAGTACTCATACTTTATTCTCCCTTTACGTTGCCACGAAAGCAATACGGTTTACGGTTTATCTATTATACTATATTTTATAGTAGTCGCGCAACCCCCTCTAATGAGATAAATTAAATGTGGGGTCTAAATATTTAGGATTCTGCACTTTTAACAATATTTGATCGTCAAACAAAAGAATTAACTTAACTCCCTTATATTGCATCTTTACTCCTGCATTCTTACCATAGCAGACATAATCTCCTTTTTTACACCACGGTCCTTCAGGAAATTTGTCTGGGTCCATATAAGCCAATTTTCCCAAAGTAAGAACTCGTCCTACTGTAGTAAGATAAGCCATATCATCTTTTGTTGAATCAGGTAGAAGAACACCTCCTTTTGTTTTTGTCTTAATTGAAACTGGACGAATTAAAACGTGGTATCCTGGTATACTGGGAAGAGGAGACGGATCAGAAACTTCCTCCTCTTCTCCAGAAATCCACATATCATTTTTGATTGCCTTACTTAAAGCTGGTTGCTGCATATCTATTGTTCTCCTTTAATCATCTTCGTTATCTGAATACATTCTTTTTTTCAAAATATCTGACAAGGTTCCTCTTGCCCATTCTATACCTGCACAGTAACCAACCATGTGTCTGTAAGTGGCAAAATTATCTGCACTTCCAGAGGCAATTGCTCTAACTATAGTTTCTAATTCTTGATTATATTTTTGTACTACTTCATCCCAAAGTTCCATTAGTTTGTAGGTGTTTTACAGATATCAAGAGTACTTAATGAAACAGAAGGATTCTGATAAAACTTAGGCCATCCTATTCCATTAGCTATATATCCTATAACTAGTCCTAAAAATACAGCTAGGACAGTCCTTCTCCATACTTCAGCCCAACACCAGTGATACATTCTGCAAACATAATCTCCTAGTGTTGACAATAATGATGTAATGATTCTCATATATTAATCCTCATATAAAGGTTATACTAAATCTCTTCAGATCTAGTTCTACTAGCTATTTCTGCAGCTTTTATCAAACTTTCTTGAGTTTGTTTATTTGTTTCAGCTTCAATTCTTCCTGCTGAATCTATTAATTTTACTAAAGCTTTTAATTGTTCTATACTACTTTTTGTTTCGTTTCCTTGTGATGTTTCTAATACCTTTGTTAAAGTTTCCATAATTTTCAATTGTTCTTTTTTATCTAAGTCAGCTTCTTTCATGGCTGCATTAAATAACATATCTACAGCTTTCATAGATTGTTTAGAAATTCTATCTCTTTCTTTTTCTACAGACTTACTTTGTTGTTCCTGTCCTTTTTGAAGAGCCTTAACAGCTATTTCAGATTCCTCAATATCTAACTTTCTATTTTCTAAAGCAGCATCTGCCGCATCAGTTTGTAACTTAATTTGAAGTTTCTGTTGTTCCAAAGATAGTCTGGCTTTTTCAATCTCAACCATTTGTTGCTCTGGAGTCTGTTGTGGACCCATAGCCATGTTTGCATTAAGAACTTGTTGTGCAGCTTGAGCCATAGCAAGTTCTGCTGTTTGAGGCATTGCTGCCTGATCAGGAGGTAATTGTTCAATCATCTGCCTTGCTACTCCACTTACCTGTTCTTGATATTTCATAATTGAATGTTCTTGAACATTAGATTCAATAAGTGGTTTAACTTTTTGCATAATTGGAGATTGTCCAATAGAAGGATCTTCTAAATAAGCCATCTTTATCTGAATATGAGCATCATGATTCTGTCCAGGGAAAGCAGCAATGGGAACTCCCTTTGTTGCAGCCATAATATCTGAAATTGGATCAAGAGGTTGGGCTTCAATCTTTGGAGGAAGTATCTGATCCAGATTGGGCATATTTGCTGAACTCAGAATTGTTCTATTTAAAGCTTCAAGATTGAACATACCAGGAGGAGACTGTTGGGCTAATTGTAAAGCCATTTGAGCCAACATCATCCTGTGTGCATTAGAGGGAATATTGGGATCAGAAACGGGGATAATATCTACCCTACCGTCAAAATCCATTTTCAGAACCTGTCGAGATTGCCCCGGCACGTTGAACGGATATTCATTTGGTAAGAAATCGTGATTAATTCTTGCCAATATTCTTAGCTCATCTTTCTGCGATTTGTGAAGTCTTTTATGTATAGCACTGAAAAACTTACTTGACGCTTCAAGCAAAGCCATTGTCGTTCCAACAGGACCATATGAGGAAGCATCTGATATTAGTTGTTCTGTACTATCAGCAAACTTCTGACCTGCCCCTGAAACAAAGCCAAGCATCTGGAACAGAGTCGAGGAAGGCTCTTTATATGGCAAAGTAATAATTGCTTTACTTAGATCCATACCAGTTGCTTCAACTTCTTTAAATTCCCCCGGTGCTATTGGATCATTATCGCCAACAATTCTTACACCCTTGGCCTTATATCCTCCCGGTAGGTTCGCAAACTGACCCGCATCTACTAAGGCTCTCATAGCTGCTGTTGCAGTCATCGTGAGATTACCAAGGAAGTGAATCAGTCCTAACCCGTAAAAACCGAATCCCGGTACGAACCTGTAATGTACAAAATGTAATATTTTTTGTTTTGTTTCGTCGTTGGATTTATAGTTTCTACGAATACTTAGAATTTTTCTTGATTGTTCTTCTAGTGTTACAATATATGGAAGAGCTATTCCTTCTTCATATTCTGGATCATCTTCCAATTCCAGATAACAGTGCTGTTCCAATAAAGTATATTGAGGATCATCTGCTCCTGCAGGAGACACACCAAGGATTGTATCCATTTTGGTTGTCATTGGACTTTGCATTGGTATTCCTGCATCTGGAAGATCAACATCCATATACATACCTGAAGCTATTTCTCTAGCTAAATCATTTGGACTTCTATAAATTACATGAGTATACCTATCAGCTTTTCTTAAATCACTTGCATAATAGGATACATAAAACTGGTCAATAGGAACAAACTCTGAAACTGGTCTGTCCAAAGAAGCGTCATAATAAATCTTTTTGAACGCTGAACCTATCAATGGCAGATGGAAAAGCATTCTTTCAAACTCATCAAAGTATTCTGGCATCTGCTCAGTAAGCTGATAGTTCATAAACTGTTGTACTCTATCAGCTTGCATTTCTTTTTCTGGAGTATAGTCTCCCATAACTTGAACTTTGACTGGACCAGCAGGAGGGAATAATTCATTGGATGCTTTGGACTGGAACTTAACAGCATTCTCTACAAGCATTGGATGGACTGCTGTACACGCCCCCTCGAAAGGCTGTGAAGCTTCTTCAAGTTTTAATCCAAGAAGATCGAAACCTCTTTCAAACATAGACTCCCATTCATTTCTTGAATCCTTATCTGCAGTAAACTTATCAAAAACTCCTGCAGATATATTTTCTAACTCTGTATCATCTATGTTTTCAGCAAGGTTTTCAAACCACTCTTCTGTTGTTGGCTTTTGTTCAACCTCCAAACTATCTTCAAAATTGACTACAACTCCCCCATCTGGGGACGCATCAATAGTGACTGCTTCTCCTATTTCAGCAGATACACCACCCTTTCCTACAGGAAGAGTAATAATTTCTGCTTGTTGTCCTATTGTCTCATATGGATTTCGTTCAGTTGCCATTCTTATAAGTATCCTTAAATTTTAATACAAAGTATTTTAGATTTTAAAATGTCCTTATTAATTGCCATGCACTATTATACCATTAAAAATTCCAGTACGCAACCCTCTTCTGTCTTCTTGGATTTTCGTCGTCTTCCCAAGAGGGATCATCTGGATGTCCAATTCGCCAAGACTCTCTCATATAGTGTACAGCCATTGTCAAGGCATCCACCTGATCATCGTGTCTTCCATGAGGAAATGTAATTAATTCTTCTACTAATTCATCTGCCCATCTTTTATCTTTAGGTATCCAAACTCTTCCAGACTCTAATAAGGGACTCGCCGCATAAACTCTTGCAACCTTATCCTTATCTGGAGTGTATTCCATAACTGGCAGACCTCCTCTTCTCATATCCTGTATGAGAGACTGTCCAGAAGCTTTCTTTTCTACAATACAGATATCTGGTTTATACTCCTCGAAAAGAAGTTGAGCCATTCTTCTTAGATCAGGGTATTCATATCTTCCTCTTTGGTTCCCTAAAAGAATAAGGTTTCCTCCAACATATTCTTTTCCTTTTTCAGTTTCTTCTGGTGTATCAAAAATACCCCAAGTCTGTATTACACTGAAATCTGCAGTTGTTCTTGTACTGAACGCTGTATCATATGTCTGAATTATGAAATCACAATGTGGAGGATCAGGAGATCCCCATTCCTGTATCCATCTCTTCTTTATAACTCCCCCTTCTTCTGGGGTTGGGTTCTGCATATACAAAGAATCCCAGTATCTTGACCCATTACTTGCAATGATCTCTTCTTCATCCACTCTCAAGATTTCATCTGGCTTCCATTCAGGGAAATAACTTGATCCAACAGGGAGATCCAGTAATTCAGAAGCTTCTTCGTCAATCCATGCAGGGATCTTTACAACTTCCCAAGGATATGTTATCTCCATATCCATTATTTCCTGTTGTTTAAGCAACCAACCACAAAGATCATCGTGATGATACCTCGTATTAATGATAACTATAGCACCATTGGGCATAATACGGGTTCTCAAGCCCGCAGGATACCATTCCTTGATATATCTTCTTCCTGCTGCAGAAAAAGAGTCTTCTTCAGACATTGCATCGTCTAATATAGCTACATGAGCACCTCTACCAGCAATCTGACTCCTTACACCTGCTGCATAGTACGTTCCATTCTGGTTTGTCTTCCACTTTCCTGCTGCTCTTACATCTGATCTTAGAGTAACTCCCTTGAATATCTCTTGAAACTTGTCCATTCCAACAATATCTCTTACTGATCTACCGAAATCAGAAGATAATTGGTCACTATGAGAGATTGTTAGGATCTCATGCTCTGGATTATTGCCTATATACCACGCAGGAAAGAGTTTTGAGCAGATTACTGACTTTGAACTACGAGGAGGAAGGAAGACCATCAGCCTTTTTATCTTTCCTTCCTTGACTTTCTGTAATTTATCTGCTAAAACCCTGATATGTTTCCCCATTTTCCAATCAGAGACAAGAGTTGGAGCCATTAATCTAATAAAAGACAGGAAATCCGTACTACATTTGGATGTAACTCTTTGATCCAAAAGGGAATACATTGCAAGAAGACCATCGTACTTGCTTATTTCTGTGTTTTCTTTGATAATTGTTTCTGTCATATGCCCTATATAGTTAATATAATAAGAAGAGATATAAAAAGTTAAATATAAATGTATATAATCTTAGAAGAGTTAAGAAGGGTTAAGAAGAGTTAAGAAGGTTTTTCCTTTCTGTGTAGATTATAACATATTTATATAGACTACACAAGCCCCCGCCTTGAAATAATTTATTTACCATGAGATTGCCCCTTGTATTTTTGGTAAATTTTTGAGAGCAGGGGTTTATATATATACCCAGGCGCTGCGTTTCCTGGGTGGGGCCAACAAAATTAGATAGTACACATTAATCTTGTGGAACAATCAAAACCAGAGAACATATCCAATACAAACAGAGAACAAATACAACTAAGAATCATTATCAACTAGATTGCGAATCATTCTTAACTAGCCCTGTACTATATCATCTCTTGCGTCTCGGTTAAGTCTATGCCATAAGACTGCTGCAACGCTTCACATGAGGCGGAGCAAGGCGCTGCAACCAATACCCTACTTAGCATAGCGCCGTGATCAATGATGATACATTGATCTATATGCTGAGTTGAGTTGAGGAAGTGACGATATGTCGAACAAGATTCTTGATGCTGCTGAGGCCAAGCTGGTAGAGGCCCAAAACGCAGTAACGCTAGCTGGCCTACAGTCCATAAAAGTGGTCAATGGCCAGAGAGTTTTCGATGATAAAGGAAACCCAGTCTTAGTGCCATTCCCTACAAACATGACCTTAGAGGAAGCGTTGAAGAAAGGTTTCACCCTAACCAGGATCTCTAAGACTTACTCTGGTGGAGTCCAATCTTTCTTTTCTGTGGCGGCTCTATATGGGTTTGGCAACGTGCCAGTTTCCCGAGGTAAGGCTGCAGTTTCTAAAATTTTGGCGGCTCTAAGACACGCTGCCTAGCCTAGATCATCAGAAAGTAGCGGCGCTAGGTAGGTGCCGCTATTTTTTTTAGCCTATATGTTCCTGTTTTGTTCTGGACGATCAGAAGCCGCTGCAGCGGCCTAAAGTTCAAACCCTAACCCCCCTACCTAATCCTCATTTAGGGCCATTCCAAAGCCATTTATGGCGCTCTTAGAGCGTCTAAATTGTGCCTCGTAGCTGGCCCTATAAGTCTCTTATTGTACACAATATTGTAGTGAATTAAATTATTTCTACACAAGAATGTAGTAGATTAGATTATTTGTACACAAGAATGTAGTAGATTAGATTATTTCTACACCCTATTGCAGTGAATTAAATTATTTCTACACCCTATTGGAGTGGAATAGATTATTTCTACATATTAAAGATGTGAAATTAATTTTCTGAGAGAACAAAAAGAGAACAAATAGAGAACAAGAAAATTTTTTATTTTACAATAATTAAGTGTATTTTATTATACTTATAAGCTCAAATTATTTTATTATACTTATAAGCTCAAATTATTTTATTATACTTATAAGCTCAAATTATTTTATTATACTTATAAGCTCAAATTATTTTATTATACTTATAAGCTAGGGCAGATATATTTAATTATACTTATAAGCTAGAACATAAAAGATAAAGAAAGAAGTTTTCTAAAGAAATAAATAGAGAACAAAATAAAATTAATAAGAGAACTTTAATAATAAAATAATTAAAAGAGGTAATATAAAAAAAAATCTATATCACTTCTTTTTTTTTTATAAAGATAAATTAAGAAGTGTGATAAAAATGCAACACTCAGCTCCCTGAAACCAGCTAATGCCTTGAAATCATTGGCAAATCATGGAGCTTGACAACGCCCCCCTAGATCGCTTACTCTAAGGGATCGCCAGGAAACCATACAACTTTTAATGAGGAAAATCTTTATGACACCTCAACTTCTCTTAGATATTCACGAGGAACTCGCTAAAGGAAAGCGTTATATTTCACCTAAAGCAGCAAGATGTGGAGGTTCTAGAAAAGGATGGTCAATGAATAAAGTCTTAGCAACTCTAGCAAAGCTAGGTTATAGTTTAGAGGATTTGCTAGTAGCTAGACGTTACATTATCCAAGATATCTGTGGTATGGAAGGAAACTGAAATGGCAATACTTACTGAAGAAGTTACCTGTCCTGGTAATGATCAAATAGAATTTGTTATGGAGCGTCATAATGTCACAAGAGAACAGGCTATAGAAATGTTAAGGAAGATTGGTTATTCCAATCTTTTCTTTGATGGCCCACTTAACTAAAGGAAAGGAAACTGAAATTAGAGATTAAGAGGTTTCTTAGTGTGCGAAGTAATACCTATACTAAGACTAAGTAGGAATAAAAAAGTAAACTATATTTTATTCCTGGCCTCATCTAAGAGAAGCTATATTTTCTATGGGAGAGCTTATGTGATACGTTACATAAGATACATATAAGATGGGATGCTACTGGACGAAACTAACTTCTGTACTAGTTAGCGGTATAGAGCATTGTAATGCTACTAGACGAAACTAACTTCTGTACTAGTCAGCGGTATAGAGCACGGTCTTATTGTATGGGATATATATCCTCTCTCTCATAGAAAGTATAGCTTTTAACTAGAGCAAAGGTAAATAAAATGCGTAAGATATACCCGCTCTCAGCAATAGAAACAAGTAAAGGTATACATATTTCTCGTGGTACAAAAGAAGAAGAAGCAATTGAATGGATAGTTAAAGGTTTACCACGAGGAATGTCATATCGTGTTTTGAATTGGCTTCCTATTAATAGTGCAGAATGTTATAGTCTTAATCACGCAAAGGGTTGGCTTTATAGGAAACCAGTTTGGATGGAAAAAAGAGATGGAGAATATCCAGAAAATTTAGATGAAGCATTAAAATTATTACTTGAAAAAGCAGATGAAATAGCAGCAATGGAGCAAAATAAATGACAAAGTGTACTGAATGGGGCGACACTATATTTGTAAAAGAAAGAAATATTTTCGGTGAAGATAAGATATATCCTGTCTGTAGCCAAGCAAAACTCTTTGCAAACCTAGCAGGAACTAAAACTATCACTCTGGATGCTCAACTCATTATTAAAGATGCTGGTTTCACAATCCAAACTCAGGGTAGAACACTATAAAAAGATCCATATAGTCTCTCTAGAGTGAGTTCTAACGAACTCTAGAGAGACTTATATGGGTTATGGAATTAACAGCGGAGTACAGCGGTATGTCTATGACGGATCAACTCAAGGAATGGGTTATAATAAAATTTAACGATGGACGCTTAAAAGTTTGGCGTAACTATGATGGGGATATTTGGGGCTCCCCCCTATACCAAGTGCTAGATTATTTCACGGGTTCATATAAGGACGCAATGGCACAAGCCAGAAGGAAAAAAAAATAAAATGAAGAACTTAAATAAACATCCAACATGGGTATTAGAGAACATGGTCAAGGCTTTATCTATGCTTATTTGGTTTAATACACCAGCAGAAGATCAGCGCCTAGAATTAGCTGAACAAGAGTTAGCTAGGCGTAATAAGCAGGGTTTTGTAGTCCACTAATAAGGGTGAAGTTATGATTAAATTGAAACTGTTAGGTATAGGAACTAATGCAAAGACAAAGAAGGGTGACGGTAGCGAATACCTTACAGCCATCCTATACTTAGCCAGTGGGGATCAAGTCTTAAAAGGCTTATGTGCTATGGCTAAAATTGCTATGTGTATGCTGGCTTGTTTATATACTGCTGGTAGAGGTAGAATGAGTAGCGTACAAGCTGCAAGAATTAGAAAAACAGTGTTATTGCGAGATGATCCTGAAGAATTTGAAAGGATTTTAAGACAGGATTTAGATAGATTCCAGGCTTATTGTCTAAAGAAAAATATACAGCCTGTAGTTAGGCTTAATGGCACTAGTGATAAATGGTGGATTAAGATTATTAAAGACTACCCATTGATCCAGTTCTATGACTATACAAAGGTATACAATAGGGTAGCAAAACAACTACCAGAAAATTATCACCTTACCCTGTCTTACTCTGAAGCTAATCCAATTTACAAAGATAAAATAATAGAGTATGGCACAAAATACAAAGCAAATATCGCTGTTGTGTTTAGGGATAAGAATAACATTCCTTCCACTTTCTTAGGAAGAAAAGTTATTAGTGGTGATAATAATGATTTACGGTTCCTTGATCCTACCAATGTAGTGGTTGCTCTATATGCTAAAGGATTAGCAAAGAAAGACCAAACAGGTTTCGTAATAGATTAACTATAAAGGAAAATAAAATGGTAACAAGAATGTGGACAAAATCTCAGACACAAAGTACTATAAAAGACTTGAGGAAGGCTGGCTATACTGTAGAAAACCGTGGTGGTAGATATAAAATTATTGATCCAGAGACTGGGGATGTAGCTAAGAAAAATGGTAAGTCTCTTTTTACAGCTTTAGTTGGAACTAGAGGATACCTAGTTATATATCATCCTGACTTGTTAACGGAGAAACAAAATGGACTATAATACACCCTGGACTTTTAAGTTTAGTTTAGGTGATAACACCCTAGAGTGTCATGTAGATATCTTTTATACTAAATATGGTAAAGATATAGAGGCTACCTCGGCTCGTTTTGTAGAGGCTGAACTGTTTATAAAAGGCTATCAACTCATGGAATTTGTAGTACCAGATAACCTAGTTTTAATAGATGAGGATACAGGAGATGCTACTAATGTAATTGTGGAAATAGAAAGGCAAGCTATAGAAAATTTTCAAGAGGAATTTGTTGCGGAAAGAGACTAACTTTGGTATAATATACAAGGAGAATGAACTATGTTGGAACTGTCACTTCATAATGTTGCTGTAGAAACAAAGAGGACAAACTATGAGGACTTTGCCACAACAAAGTTCTGTTTTAAGGATGAAGAAGATGGGACTGGTTTTACCTTTACAGCGTTCCATAAGCTAGACCAAGTATTTGAACTTGTTACAAGGGAAAGAACTTATGAAGAAAAAGAAGCAGAAAAAGATGCGTAATCTATATGCTGAGTGTCTCCGCTTCTTTACGCCACGTTTAGTACCATCTAGGCGTGGCAGAAAAGCTCCTTACAAGAGGCTAAAGAAAGGACAGTTAAACCTATGGTAGAAAAGACTAAACCTATATTAGATGCTATGGTGAGACAACATATGTTATCTCTTGGATTAGACCCAGAAGATAAAAAGGATATAGAAAAATTCTGGTTCTGTCATAATAGGCTTAAAGAATGATCGATAACGGGAAGGTAGACCCATGATAATTATAGCGGAAAGAAAAGTATCTGCAAAAGACATAAGGAAACAATTAAGAAGAAAAAAGCGTAATAAGTTTTTACTAAAACTTCTATATGGTTTTATTCTTCTTGACTTGTTAGTCCTTATAGGATATATAGTACGTCAATGACAACTAAAAAGGGATTCTTTTTATATAGAACACTACTCTTTCACTTAATGAGGTACGGTATGAGCGACATGAGAAATGAAACACTTTTAGAAACTCTAAAAGAAGAAGCAGAGGCTGAACTAGCTGATTCAGGGCTGTCTCCTGGTGCTATAAAAAGAGTTTCAGAAAAGTTAGCTCTCAAAAGATTTGAGAAATACGCAGAGATCATAAATAAGGATTTACCACCAGATGCTTTTGACTGATGCCTAAATTCAAATCATATAAAAGTATAGATGATATTATAAGAGCTTATATCTGTACAGTAGCTGGGATCAGTAGGGTTGAAGATATTTCTTTAACAGAAATAAATACTTTCCTATCTGATCTTAATCAATTTATAGATGAAACAAGGGAAGAAGTAGATGATTATCATTAAACCTATGGCACCGCCCAGGACAGAAGTTGTTGTCAGAGACTATGATGATAAGCTAATTAAGTGGGTAGAGAAACCTCTATCAGCTTTAACTAAAGCATCACTAACACAGTTTAATCCTTTGACTAATAAGTATAATTGGTTCTTTGATCACTATGTCTGGGTGATAGAAAGTATCAAGCCTAACAGGAAAAAGGAAGGTAAAAGGAAAAGGAAAGTAAATGTCTGATAAAATTCATTTAGAATTACAACTTCTAAACGATGGTGTTTATATCCATATTTGGAATGGGTCTAGGAGATTTATTAGACCAGAGCAATGGAAGTTAGGAGAAGTAAAAAGTTATTCTGGTGAGCTTGAATGTTTAGAAGATTTAATATTTAATTTTCTAAACCATAAAAATACAAACAAAGAAGAGACAGCTAAATTAGCTGGATGGCTAGGAGATTTGTCTGAGTGGGTACATACAGAACTTAAAGAAAGATATCCAGAAGAAGTGGTTAAAAGCTAATGAAGATTCAGAAATCAGAAGAAATTGCATTTAGATTAGAAGCAATTGTAAAAAGTATTGAGGACATACCTTTCACAACCCCGCAACAAGAACTGAAATGGAGGCATATTCATTCAGAACTAAATGATATTAAGGAAATTTTAGAAGAAGATGAAACTTATCACAAGAAAATTGTGGTCAACTAAAGGATGGAAAATTATGCTAGATAGTACAGATCGTGCAATCTTTTTTAAGGTACTTGAACAAGATGTTCACGGATCAGCAACAACACTAAATGCACCAGATAAGAAAATGCTTACAAGGACTGATGAAAATAAAAGGAACTGGGATAAAATCTTTTATACTAATGGTAACATAAGGGATTGTAAACACGCAGAAAGTTATCTCTCTGTTGTAAATAAAAAGTATAGGGTGGTAGAGAATAAGGAAATTCTCTTGCCTTTACAAGAACAGATGGTTAAATATTTTGATCCCGAAACAGTATCAAGTATAAAAATTAAGGATACCATCTTACATAATGGAGCAATCTGTTGGGCAGAATATGTCTTTCCAAATCTTGTCGAAGCAATTGAAACAAAAACAGGACATAAGACTTCCTTTCAACTGCGTTATATAGCAAAGAATACTTTTAATGGGAGTGGTGCAGTTGTACTTTACAGTGGAGACTTTGATGTGTTCTGTACCAATGGTATGATTTCAGGGTCTTATGATGTAACCAAAAAGAGACACACCAAGAATTTTAATGTAGAAGGATTCATGAATATCTTTGATAGTTCTTTAGAAAAGCATAAAGAACAAGTAGAAAAATATCAGGTATGGGCAGACACCCAACTGAAAGAAAGGACTACAGAGAAAGTCAAGAAGTTATTTAGAAAACTTACTGATACTCCTGATGATCCGAAAAAGTCTAACACATTAAGTGATAGGTTGTTTAATCAGTTCATGATAGAGAGAGAAATTAGAGGAGATAATATATTTGCTGTCTCTTCTGCACTGACAGCCTATTCCTCACATGATTCAAGTAAGTTTCCTTTGACAAAAGTTGGAAATGAGAATACACTCTTGAAGCGCCAAGAAAAAGTTGGTAAGTGGTTGTCCTCTAAAGTTTGGGAAGATTTCTTAGAAGCAGCCTAGTTAATAAAGACGATGGGAGGAACATCTTGCTGGAACCCCAACTGTGGTAAGTTGTTGAGCACTGGATGTTCTTTCCCATCTTTAGCTAAGAAACATAGGAGTTAAGATAAAATGGTTAAGAACCTTTGGGATAAAGATAGAAAAACTATTTTTAGACAACTGGTCAAAGAATATCTTCAAGATGGTTATACATCTAAACAAGCAAAGAGATTAGCTAGCCAAGAAACTAATGAAATTATGGAAGATAAATTATCTTTTATAGATAACATTCAAGCAGCCCAATGGGGTGATGAATAATGGAAGGCTTTGTAACATTACTTAATAAGATGGGAAATGATTTATCTGTAGTGAACGCTGCCAGAGTATCTTTTAATAAAGAAAGTAAAGAATTAGTAGAAGGAGATAAAAAGCTAATAAAATATTTAGCTACTCATAAACATTGGACACCTTTTGCTCATTGTTTTTTATCCTTTAGAATTGAAGCTCCCATCTTTGTAGCTAGACAACTAGCTAAACATCAAGTAGGATTAACATGGAATGAAATAAGCAGAAGGTATGTAGATTATGAACCATCAGTCTGGCAACCATCAGTCTGGCCTGTAAAAGCTTTTAGAAAAAAAGCTGAGAATAAAAAACAAGGATCATGTTCAACCATGTTACCTAATGTGCATTTAATTTATGCTTATAATGATTCTGTAAGACACGCAGTAGATACATATAACTTTTTAATTAAAGATGGTGTGTGTCCAGAACAAGCAAGGGCTGTCCTTCCATTAGGTACAAACACTCAATGGATCTGGTCAGGTTCTCTACACGCTTTCAGTAGGGTATACGCACTAAGAAATACAGAAGATGCACAGAAAGAAACTCAAGATGTAGTTAACTGTATAGGTATTGAATGTTTAAAAACTTTTCCAATTTCATGGAGTGCTTTGACCAGTGAATAGGTGGAAAATTAAATTGATTAATTCTAAAGCAGTAAAGAAATATGGACATATGTTTTGGTTGTTCAACACACATAAAGAAGCTAAAGAATTTTTAGATAATAGAAAGGAACTCGTACAACATCTTAACTTTAACCCAGACTTAACCTACTCATTAATTAAGATGAGTGAAGAGGGATAATGGAAAGTAAATTTCTTACACACATACCCTGTGAAAACTGTGGGTCAAGTGATGGCAACAGTTTGTACGATGATGGACACCAGTATTGTTTTGTTTGTGAATCTTTTATTTCTAAGACAGAAGGAGATGAGATGCCAGAAGAACATACACAGAAGTCACTAATCCAAGGAGTCTACACAAACATTCTATCAAAAGGAATTTTAGCTTCAGGCATATCAAAAGGAATTTTAGCTTCAATTCCTGATAGAAAACTAAATGTAGCTACTTGTAAAACTTATGGAGTTACCGTTGAGAAAAATAATGAAGCTATTACTAAGCACATCTATCCTTATTATAATTCTGATAGAAAGCACATTGGTAATAAGACTAGGGTAGTAGCTACAAAAGAATTTAGATCAGAAGGTAACATCAGTGACGGCACCCTGTTTGGTCAAAACAATTTTGATCCAGTAGGAAAATATATAACTGTAACAGAAGGTGAACTGGATGCAATGGCAGCTTACCAGATGTTTGGAAGCAAGTGGCCTTGTGTCTCTGTTAAATCTTCTTCTTCAGCCCTAACAGATTGTAAAAAGAATTTTAAATATCTAAATTCTTTTAACACTATTGTTCTCTGTTTTGATAACGACACTACAGGAAGAAACGCAGCCAACAAAGTTGCTGCAATATTTGAACCACATAAATGTAAGATAGTAAATCTTAAATCTTTTAAAGATGCAAGTGACTATCTGAAAGCTGGACAAAGAGAAGAGTTCATACAGCTTTGGTGGAACTCTACCCCTTATACTCCTGCAGGGCTTGTTAATTTAGGAACTCTTGGTTCTTCTTTATATGAAGAAGATTATTGTGAGACTGTAAGTTATCCTTGGTCTGGACTTAATGAAAAGATCTATGGTATTAGAACTGGAGAGCTTGTTACCTTTACAAGTGGAACAGGCATGGGTAAGAGCAGTGTAATCAGAGAATTGATGCACCACATTATGAAAAATACTACAGATAACATAGGAGTATTTGCTTTAGAAGAAAGCATAAAGAACACAGCCTTCAACATCATGTCTGTTGAAGCCAATCAAAGATTATATATTAAGGAAATTAGAGATACCTTTTCTTTAGAACAGTTAAAGGAATGGGAAGATAATACAATTGGTACGAATAGATTTGTAGCTTTTGATCACTTTGGATCTATGTCTAACGAAGATATTCTTGGGCTTGTAAGGTTCATGTCCAACGCACTTGATTGTAAATGGATTGTTCTTGACCATCTTTCAATGGTGATTTCTGGACAACAAGAAGGTGATGAGAGGCGTAACATAGATAATCTTATGTCTAATCTAAGAAAGATAGTTGAGGAATGTAATGTTTCTCTACTGGTTGTGTCTCACCTTAGAAGGACATCTTCCGACAGAGGACATGAAGAAGGAAGGGAAGTATCTTTAGCACACCTAAGAGGATCACAAAGTATAGGACAACTGTCTGATGCTGTAATAGCTTTGGAACGCAACCAGCAATCACAAGATCCTACTGAAGCTAACACAACAACTGTAAGGATCTTGAAAAATAGATACACTGGTGAGACAGGTATAGCAACATACTTGTTTTACGATAAGGAAACTGGTAGAATGTCTGAGATATCAAATCCTTTTGAAGTTGAAGGAGAGAATAATGAGGTGCGTAGTTGATGTTGAAACAGATGGATTGATCAAGGATGCGACCACTATACATTGCATTGTTGCTGCTGATGTAGATACAGGAAAAGGATATATATTTAAACAAAGAGAATGTTACACAGCCTTTCCTGTGTGGGCTACACAAGTAGATAATTTTATAATGCACAATGGGATATCCTTTGACGCTCCAATTATTAATAAACTTATTGGAGAAACAATAAATTTAAATTCTGTTGTAGACACTTTAATATTATCTCAACTCTACAATCCTATGAGAGAAGGAGGACATTCTCTGAAAGAGTGGGGCAATAAACTTTCTTTGCCTAAACAAGAGATAGACAGCTTCTCTTCCTTTACAGAAGAGATGTTGGAATATTGTAAACAAGATATAAACATAACATATAAATTATATAATGAATTAAAATCTGAAGGAAGAAACTTTTCTTCTCGCTCTGTAAAATTAGAACACGCTATCAGAGCAGCTATTGATACACAAGAAAGAAATGGATTTGCTTTGGATCTTCCTTATGCCATGACACTACAAGGTAAGTTTGAAGATGAATCAGAACAGATTGAGAAAGATCTTCAAGAAATTTTTGAGCCTATAGTAACTATAAGACATCATAAAAGATCTGGAAAAAGATTACCTGATCATGTAGAGATATTTAATCCTGCTTCAAGAAAACAAATTGCTGAACGATTAATAAATAAAGGATGGGAACCAAAACAAAGAACACCAAAAGGAAATATCATTGTTGATGAATCTGTTCTAGCTAAGATTGATATGCCTGAAGCTAAAGCTATTACGAGATATCTTCTTCTCCAAAAAAGAGCAAGTCAGATTAAATCTTGGGTAGAGGCAGCAGGAGACGATGGTAGAGTACATGGCAGAGTCTTAACTTTAAAGACTGTGACAGGGAGGATGGCACACTATGCCCCTAATATGGCACAGGTTCCAGCCTCTTACTCACCCTATGGTGAAGAATGTAGAAATTGTTGGACTGTCTCCAACAAAGACACACATACCCTTGTAGGAACTGATGCTTCAGGCTTAGAACTCAGAGCTTTAGCTCACTACATGAACAGCGACTCCTTTATCCAAGAAATTCTTGGAGGAGATATACACACAGCAAATCAAAAGATGGCTGGCTTACCTGATCGAGCTAGTGCAAAGACGTTTATCTATGCTCTACTCTATGGAGCAGGGCCAGCCAAGATAGGTGCTATAGTGGGAGGAAGTGCTAGTACAGGCAAGAAACTTATAGATACTTACTTATCTAACTTACCTACACTGAAGTTGCTCCGCAATCAGGTACAAGAAGCCTCAATAAAAGGTAAGATTAGAGGCTTAGATGGAAGATACCACTACACCAGATCACCTCATAGCTCTCTGAATACTTTAATTCAAGGAGCAGGAGCAATTATATGTAAGGATTGGCTCTTGAATATCTTAGATGGGGTTGACAAATTAGGTTTAGATGCTAAACTGGTAGCATCTATTCACGATGAATATCAATTTGAAGTAGCAAAGACAGATGCAGAAAGGTTCGGACAACTAACAGGAGATGCTATGAAAATTACAGAGGAGGGACTAGCAATTAAGTGTCCTTTAGACAGTGAATTTAAGGTAGGTGAAACATGGGCGACCACACATTAATTAAATTTACAGATAAAGAAATTGAGTGGGCCATTGATATGGGTAAACAAAGGCATGGAGCAAAGCACGTTTCATTTAGGGAGTCAAATCAAATGGGCGATGTAAGTAAAGTCTTTGGAGGTTCCCATATTCTAGGTGTGCTTGGAGAATTAGCCTATGAAAAACACACAGGCATAAAGATGGACAGAACAATTTATGCTGTGAGAGATCCAGGCCATGACTTTGAGACATCTAAAAACGACTCACAAAATTTCAAGATTGATATTAAGACTATAACATACAACGGTGATGGTGAAAAAGAATTGAAAGTTAAGATTGATGAGTTTAATAAAAAGACACCAGATGAATATGTTTTAGTCTTTATAGATAAAGATAATTTAAAAGAAGCTATGATCCTTGGCTACATTAGTAGAGAGGATTTTAGAAAAAACAAAAAGGAAAAAAAGTATATGTATAATTATCCTCCTACCTACTATGTAGGGGAATCTTTGTTACACCCTGTAAAAAGTTCTTGACATTGAGCAGGGTCTATGCTAGACTTTTTATCTAACTACAAAGGAGAAAATATTATATGACTACTACAGACAGAATACTACAAGCTTTAAAGAAAGGAATGAGAGTAACTCGAAGAACAGCCATTGAACAAGGCTGGTGTGAAAATGTTACAGCAGCTATATCAGTTCTTAGAAGTCAAGGTTATAATATCTTAACTAAGACAGCTTCAACACCAGAAGGAAAGCGATATACTTTTTATCGCCTTGCTGCTTAGTTTTGTTTGAATGAGATCTTATTTTAACCCTAATCTATAGGAGCATTATATAATGGCAGTTATTTCAGGAACAGCTTTTTGGGCCAGCATTGCCCACCCAAATACAACTTTCGATGAGGATGGTGTTTGGACTATTGATGTAGGTATGTTGGATACCACAGCTAAAAAGCTTGTTAAGAGTTTAGGTCTTTCCCTTAAAGATAAGGGAGATGATCGTGGAGAATTTGTGACGGTGAAGCGTAAGGTACGTCGCAAAGGTGGGGGAGTGAATCGTCCCCCAAGCTTGGTTGACTCTGATCTCAAGCCAATGTTTAACACCCTCATTGGTAACGGGTCAAAGGTGAATGTACGCTTTGACACCTATGACTGGGAGTTTGGAGGCAAAGCAGGTACAGGTGCTGACCTTGTAGGGGTACAAGTTACAGAGCTTGTTCCCTACGGCACAAACAGTGCTGCTTCAGATACAGGCTTTGAAGCAGTATCTGGTGGGTATTCTTCTTCTGATCAAGAAGATATCCCGTTTCCCTCTAACTAACTAGGAGAGGGGTTGGGGTAGTAACGCGCCAGTGCTGCCTCAACCCCTATTTTTATTATGAAAAAAATAGATACATTAGTTAGCGATATATATAATTTATTTACAGACAAGACAACTGTAACTAAATCTGAGTTAGACATTCCTGCTAAACAATTATCTAAAGCTATAACAAAACATATTGTAGACAGATTATTAGAAAGTAAAAAGTCTAAAAAGAAAAATACTTTAAGGATGTCTCAAGTAGGTAAACCTCTAAGACAACTTTGGTATAGTTTAAAAGATTTTCCTGTCTCTGAAAAACCTCTACCACATAACCAGATTAAATTTCTATATGGAAATATTTTAGAAGAGTTCCTTATTTTCTTAGCTAGGACTGCTGGTCATAGCGTTACAGAGGAACAAAAGAAAGTTGAATTGAATGGTGTTAGAGGACACAAGGATTGTCGCATTGACGGCGTAACGGTGGATGTAAAGAGTGCTTCATCTTACGCCTTTAAAAAGTTTGAAAGTCATACAGTAGGACAGGATGATCCCTTTGGATATATCTCACAGCTTTCAGGTTATGCTCAAGCAGAAGGAGATAAAGAAGCAGCCTTCCTTGCTATTGATAAACAGAACGGGAAGATAGCTCTTTCACCTCTACATGAAATGGAATTTGATAATGTATCTCAACGTATAGAAAAAATTAATAAAGCTTTGGAATCTGATATTCCACCTGAGAGATGTTATGAAGATGTTCCAGAAGGCAAAACTGGTAATAGAAAACTTAGTATTGGTTGTAGTTATTGTCCTTATAAATTTTATTGTTGGAGTGATATAAATGAAGGCAGAGGATTAAGAACATTCTTATACGCCAACGGGCCTAGATTCTTTACCAGAGTTGTAAGACAACCAAATGTAGAAGAGCGTAATGAAAGGTAAATATAAATCTCAGCTAGAGGTTGATACAGCAAAATATCTTAAAGAAAATAGAATGAGAGCACGTTATGAAAAGAAAAGACTTCCTTATCTTTGGACAGAACATAAGCACTATATACCAGACTTCTTTCTATCTAATGGGGTGATATTGGAATGTAAAGGAAGGTTCACTCTTGCAGATAGAAAGAAAATGTTATTTATAAAGGAACAATATCCTAATGCAGATATTCGGTTTGTCTTTTCTAATCCTAAACAAAAGCTTTGGAAAAAAGGAAAGATGACTTATGGTGGGTGGTGTGAGAAGAACGGCTATCTCTATTGTAAAGGAGTAGAAGGGATACCAGAAGACTGGCTGCAATGAGTAAACTATCTGATAGATATCAAACTATAAAAGATGATAGACAATCTTCTACACCAGAAACTTTTTTATTTATTTCTGTTCTTCTTCAAGCCTTACTTGATGCAATAACAGAAGAAAGTTCTGATTTGGAACAAAGAAAATCTTTGGATAGGGAAAGAGCATTAGCTTGGTTTTATGCAAGTATAGGGGTTACAGCTTCTGACTTTGAAGATGTATGTGACCTAGCAAACATTGATCCTATTCAAATGAAAAGTTTTGCTATTGATGTTATAAACTCAGATAATAAAAAGGAGATGAGAGATAAAATTAATTTACTTTTCTCTCAAAGAATGCAACAATAATTTAGAGGAAGGCACAGCAATGGAACCACTAGATAAACAAGTTGGAGGGGAACATTATAAGAGTTGTAAGATACAACCAGTAGAATATATCTATGCAAATGATCTTGACTATTTTGAAGGTAATGTGATAAAATATATAACCCGTCACAGAATGAAAGGGGATGGCGCTACAGACATTAAAAAGGTTATACACTATGCTGAACTAATTCTGCAATTAGCTTACAATGACAAGGTAGAGAGGGACACAGATGTTTAAATCAAATAAGAATCCACAATTCAGATCTAAATTTTCTGAAGATATATTCAATACAAAATATTATCATGTAGGTGCTGAGACTATGCACGAGTTAGCAGAAACTTTGGTTGAAGATGTTTGTAGAGATAAGATGACTCCTTCTGAAAAAGAAGAACTTACAAATCATATATCAGAATTAAGATTTCTACCAGGAGGTAGATACTTATATTATGCAGGGAGAGAAAAGAAGTTTTTCAATAATTGTTATCTGTTAAAATGTGAAGAGGATACCAGAGAAGACTGGGCTAACCTTTCTTGGAAGGCTGAGTCTTGTCTTATGACTGGGGGTGGGATAGGCTCAGATTATTCTGTGTATAGAGCAGAAGGAAAAACTCTTTCAGGAACAGGTGGTATTGCTTCTGGCCCCATACCAAAAATTCAAATGATAAATGAAATTGGTAGAAGGGTAATGCAAGGAGGTAGTAGGAGATCAGCTATCTATGCAAGTCTAAATTGGAAGCATGAAGATATATTTAAATTCCTTTCCTCTAAGAATTGGAAAGATATGCCAGTTGGGACAACAGGACAAACCTTATTTGATATTAAACAAGACGACTTTAATTTTCCTGCACCACTGGACATGACAAATGTAAGTGTTAATTATGATACAGAATGGTTGCTAAACTTTTGGAAAACAGGAGAGGTAGGAGATGTCTTTCGGACTAATGTACGTCAAGCTTTATCAACTGCGGAGCCAGGATTCAGTTTCAACTTCTTTGATAAAGAAAACGAAACCTTACGAAATGCTTGTACAGAAGTTACATCAGAAGATGATTCCGATGTCTGCAATTTGGGAAGTCTTAATTTTGCTAGGATCTCTGACATTAATCAACTTAGAGAAGTTGTCGGGCTGGCTACAAAGTTTCTTCTTTGTGGAACCCTGAGAGCACAGCTACCTTATGACAAAATTTACTTGATCAGAGAAAAGAATAGGCGACTTGGATTAGGATTGATGGGTCTACATGAGTGGCTTATTCAGAGGAACAGTAGGTATGAAACTACAGAAGAGATGCACCGTTGGCTGAAAGTTTATGAGGCAGAGTCTGATAGTGTTTCAGATTCCTTTGCTGATGAGTTAGGAATTTCAAGACCTGTAGCTAAGAGAGCAGTAGCTCCTACAGGTACAATAGGAATCATTGCTGGTACATCTACAGGAGTAGAGCCTATCTTTGCTGTCTCTTATAAGAGAAGATATTTGAAGAATAGAAGATGGCATTATCAGTATGTGGTGGACAGCGCCGCTCAAGAAATGATTGATTTATATGGGGCTGATCCAGATAATATTGAATCAGCTATAAACTTATCTACAGATTATGAGAGAAGGTTATCTTTCCAAGCTAATATACAAGAATATGTAGACATGAGTATATCAAGCACAATCAACCTACCCCCGTGGGGAACAAAAGAAAATAATGAGGATCTCGTAGACCCATTCTCTCAGACTTTAGCAAGGTATGCCCACAGATTAAGAGGCTTTACCTGTTTCCCTGATGGCAGTAGAGGTGGACAACCTCTCACAATTGTACCTTACAAGGAAGCTGTAGATAAGCTGGGTGAAGAGTTTGAAGATAATATACAAGCCCACGACATTTGTGATATTACAGGATCAGGAGGAGTTTGTGGAGCTTAGATACTCTCGTAGCTCAATTGGACAGAGCAACAGATTTCTAATCTGTAGGTTGTGGGTTCGAGTCCCGCCGAGAGTGCCAAGATTTTTCTTGACAAAAGATATAAATTATGAGATAATATACTGATGAAAGATTTTAAATTTACACCAGTAGAATCCCAAGTTATAGATGTTTTCTGGTCACAGTTGGCTCCTCTCTTTCAACAAATTATTGATAGAGAGGGAATGGGCAGGGAAACACTAGACTCTTTGAAAGAGAAAATTAAAGGAGGATATTTACAGGTATGGATAGGATGGGAGGATTCTGTTAATGATATCGTTGCTACATATTGCACACAAATTATTGAATATCCAACGAAACGTCAGTGCCAATGGGGCTATATGGCGGCAAAGAATAATGACATGGTTAAGTGGGAAGAAGCAATGATAGCTTCTTTAGTACACTATACCATAGAAACTAAGTGTGATGGTATAGAATTTTTTAGTTCAAGAAAGGGATGGAAAAAGATATTTGCAAAATATAAAATAAATATAGAGCCAATTGGAACTCTCTACGAGACAAAGATTAATGTATAGTCTCCCTACTATTTATGTTGGATATGATAGAAGAGATGGAGAAGCATATAAAGTATTAGTAGAATCTATCTTAGATAGAACATCTCACCCAGTTAATATTATTCCTATATACCAAGAAGAAATGCGTAGGATAGGATTCTACAGAAGAACACATAGAATAGGCAAAGACTTAGTATCTATTGATACACTAGATAAAAAGCCTTTCTCAACTGCGTTTAGTTTTACCCGCTTCTTAGTTCCCTTTTTAAACAGACATCAAGGACAGGCTTTATTTATGGATTGTGATATGTTGGTAAGATCAGATATCATGGAAGTATTTGATTATGGTCTAGCTAATGATAAAGCAATCTGGTGTGTCCAACATAATCATTCCCCAACAGATAAATTTAAAATGGACAACATGATTCAGTCCCAATACTCCAGAAAGAACTGGTCTAGTTTTGTGTTGTGGAATTGTGAGCATGAAGCTCATAAATATTTCACAATAGATGATGTTAATCTACGCACAGGCTGGTATCTTCACAATTTTAAATGGATTCCAGATAACGAAATAGGATCTCTACCAGAAGAATGGAACTGGTTAGACAATCACTCATCCCCTAATATTGAACCAAAGAATGTACACTTTACAACTGGTGGTCCTTGGTTTGATAGCTGGACTGTCAAAACAGTAGACGATGGTAAGTATGCCTTAGAATGGAATTATATTTATACAGCTATAACTGTTGAAGAATCTTTAGGAAAGGAAAAAAATATTAAATGGAAAAAAGAATTAACATAGTAACTTCTTTTTCTAAGACAGGATGGGAAACCTATGGAAGAAAGATGGTACAAAGTGCTGCCCAATTTTGGGGACCAAATATTCACCTCACAGCATTCTATCATGACTTTGAATTAACTGATCCAATAAGTAACCCACAAATTTCTTACAGGAATTTAAATGAAGTCAAAGATATGAAGGAATTTAAAAAGGAATATGCTAAATATGACGGTACTTTAGGAGGAAAATCTCCCTATACTTATAAGCTTGATTGTATAAAGTTCTGTCATAAAGTCTTTGCACTAACAGAATTTGCTTTTGAATTGTGTGAACAGAGTAAGAAACCAGGATGGCTTATCTGGCTAGATGCAGATACCATTACCACAAAGGTTGTAACTTATGATACACTTAATAAATGTCTACCAGAAAAAGCTTCTCTGGTTTATCTAGGTAGAAAGCATTATGAGTATAGCGAGACATCTTTTTTAGGTTTTAATCTTGACCATCAAGCTCCTGTAGATTTGTTAGGGGACTTACGAGGAGCATATATTTCTGGAGAAGTTTTAAATTACAGAGAATGGCATGATGGGTTTGTCTTTGAAAGATTATTAAAAATTTATATAGCTCATGGATTAAAAGCCCATGACTGGACAGGACACATAGACGAGATCAAGAGTCTTCATTCTGGTGTCCAAGCTTTTGAAAGCTTTCCTTTAGGAGAATATATGATCCATAACAAAGGATCAAGAAAGAAACCAGGAGGGGGAGTGTCTCCAGATGTGAACGGGCCAGAAAGATATAAACAATTGATGCAGTTAATTCTTCATTACAAACCTAAATCCATTATTGAAACAGGAACATGGAACGGTGGAAGAGCTATACAAATGGCTATAGCAGCCTTTCAGAATACAGACAAGGTAACATATACAGGCTATGATTTATTTGAAGAAGCCACAAAAGAAACAGACACAAGAGAATTAAATACAAAAGCTCATAATTCTTTAGAGGCAGTTAATAATAGGCTTCAAGAATTTGCAGATAAGATCAAAGAGAAAGGTAAAATATTTAAATTTACATTACATAAAGGAGACACAAAGAAAACCCTGTCAAAATCCAGAGCAGATTTTTCTTTCATAGATGGTGGTCATTCAAAAGATACAGTCAATCATGATTTTAAGATGCTTAAAAAATCTCCTGTGGTTGTTTTAGATGACTACATTATGGAAGATCCTGCAGGAAAGGGACCACCAAAAAAGTTTTATGGTGTAAATAAAATTATTAAAAAACAAAATCGTTCTGTAATTCTTCCATCTAAAGATCAAATAAGAGATGGTGGAAGAACACATCTGGCTGTGGTCTTAACAAATAAAAGTGTGTCAGATGTCCCAGTAGATATTCAATCTGTTCCAATTGTGGTACAACCAAAGGATTGTGTTCCCAAAGAATACATAGAAAATAATGTGAAAGCTAATACAAAGATAATTAAAAAATGGATTAAAAGATCTAAACCAAACAATGAAGTTGCCATTTTTGTTTCTGGAGGAACTGTTGATTGGGAGGAATTAAAAGGTCTTATAAGACATGAAGGAGAAGAAAGGTGTAGGATTGTCTGCGTGAAACATTCCTATCCTAAGTTATTGGCAGAGGGGATAAAGCCTTGGGCTTGTATCATTCTTGATCCCCGCCCAGTTGAGGGTACAAGTACTCATGGAATTGTAAGAAAAGACTTATTTAAAACTGTAGATAAAGATACCTTATTCCTTACTGCATCTATGACTGATCCTTCAGTAACCAATCTTATTAAATCTAAAACGGATAACATTATTGGATGGCATGCTTTTTCAGAAGCATTAAGAGATACAAAGGCAGAGGAACAACAGAAGTCTATTATTGTAAAAGAAGAATTAGGTATAGAAGCAGGAGCCACAATGATTGTTGGAGGAACCTGTGCAGCTATGAGAAGTATAGGCATTATGCACACACTAGGTTTCAGAACTTTCCATTTGTTTGGGTATGACTGCTCTATGCCTGAACCAAATGAGGAAGAGAAACAAACAATAGAAAATGAAAAGCCTAAATATATTCAAGTAGGAATAAAAGTAAATGGAGAAAACCGTCCCTTCTGGACTACAGGAGAGCTTCTTGCAATGGCACAAGACTGTGAGAAATTATTTGATAGAGAAGATGTAGACATGAATTTAAATTTCCACGGGACAGGAACTTTAGTTTCTGCTATTTGGGAAAACTCTACAACTAAAAACTTAAAACATTACAGAGAAATATTAGAACTATAGGAGGATTTAATGTTTGGAATTGCTGAAAGTGTAGTTGGAGTTGCAGGAAAAGTCTTAGATAAATTTATTGAAGACAAAGATTTAAAGACTAAACTTGAGGCTGAACTTAAAACACAGATGCTTAGTTTAGATGCTCTTCAAGCCCAAACTAATATTGAGCAAGCAAAGCATCCCTCAATTTTTGTAAGTGGTAGCAGACCAGCAATCATGTGGATCTGTGCCTTTGCTTTAGGATGGCAGTTTATCTTTGCCCCCATCATATCCTGGGGATTGGTTGTGTGGTATCCTATAGTAACCCTTCCAACTCTGCAGACACAGGAACTAACTGGTCTTGTGTTAGCTCTGCTTGGTCTAGGTGGAATGAGAACTGCAGAAAAATGGCGAGGTGTCCATAGAAACAATATGCAATCATGATAGCTGGAAAAGTATGGGGTAATACACAACTTATTCACGCTAATGGAGTGCTGGAGTTTCACAGGATTGAAGTGAATGAAGGAGGAAAGTGTAGTAAACATAAACATAAATATAAATGGAATGGTTTCTTTGTAGAAAAAGGAGAACTCATTATCAAGGTATGGAAAAACGATTATGATCTAATGGATATAACAATTCTAAAACCTGGACAGTTTACTCAGGTTAAGCCTGGAGAGTATCACCAGTTCGAGGCTGTAAGAGACACTGTAGCTTTTGAACTTTACTGGGCAGAGTTTGATCATGGAGATATAGAAAGAAAAAATGTCGGCAGTTCTTAATAAAAAGCAAGAGAAGTTTGCACAAGCATATGTGCTACACAGAAATGCAACTGATGCAGCCAAGACTGCTGGCTATGCTCCAAAGTCAGCATATAACCAAGGTTACAGACTTCTACAAGATACAGCAATTCTGGAGAGAATAGAAGACTTAGAAAGAGAACTTGAAACCAGTGTTGATGTAATAGAAGAAATAGAAAACCAATATGCTTTTGCTAAAACACAGGGACATACAAACAGTGCAATTAAAGCTTTAGAACTTTTATCCAGAGTTAGAGGTCATAAGAGTGATAAAGATACAGAGATTAGTAGAGAAGATTTACATACAGCTATTATTAAATCTATGGAAATACTTGGACAAGAAGAAGTAAATAAGTTATTAAAGAAATGTGAGTTTGATTAATGAATGCTATAGTGACACTTACAGAACGAGCAAAAGAATATATGAAAAGTGTATGTGAAGGTGGGTACATAACTCTTGGTGTAAAAGGCGGGGGGTGTTCAGGATTTAAATATGTATGGGGATTGTCTCCAGAGGCAACTCATGAACGTATACAGTGGTCTAAGCCTATAGAAGATATATTATTGTTAGATCCAATAGCTGAACTACACATCTTAGGTAGTGAGATAGATTATGTCGAGGAACTTGGAGGAAGTTTTCTAAAGGTTGTAAACCCTACAGCAACAAGTCATTGTGGTTGTGGGGAGAGTTTTGGTGTTTAACTTTCCTTTTAGAAATTTACTAATATCTTCTACTTTAATTATTGAAAGGAGAAAATTAATGAGTTTTAATAGTCCTATGTGGTGGGTGGAAGACGAGACATTTCTTTCCTTTAAAGAGTATCAAAGATCAGCCCAAACTACTAAGCTTTATCCAGATACAACAAAGATATGGTATCCAACACTAGGTTTATGTGGTGAGGCAGGAGAGGTAGCAGAAAAAGTCAAGAAGTTTTTTAGGGACGGCACCTCAGAAGAAGAATTTAAAGAGGTTGTTAAAAAAGAATTAGGGGATGTCTTGTGGTATATCCAAGCTCTAGCTACAGACTTAGGCTTCTCACTAGAAGAAGTAGCCAAAACTAATATAGCTAAATTAAAGGACAGACAGAAACGAAACAAGGTACATGGGGATGGAGACAATAGATAATCTCAAAGATAAAGATTTATATCTACATATCTTTGATAGATATGAGGTATGGTGGGAAGACACAACCAGCCACAGTGAGTGGCAGCAGATAACAGAAGCAAAAAAAGATAAGCCTGTGATCTGTTTTACTGAAGGATATTTACTTCATAAAAATAGAGATGCTTATATTTTCTTTATGTCCATCTGTTCTGCAGAGGAGATAGGGGATCAGATAGTTATCCCTTCAAAGAATATTAAGAAATTAACCAAAACAGGGAGCAGAAACTTCCTAGCCAAGGAATTTGAGTACGATACCTACAAAAAAGTACCCAAAGCCCGAAAACAACCTCCTCAGAAGCTCCCTGAGTAGGGGTAAAGAAGTTTTTGGTATCTTATATCCAAAAATACTAAGGCTCGTCAGTGAGGCTTACAGAGCCTTACAGAGGGTAGTGCTAAAATCTACGTCGGAGGGTGCTTTCCATTGTGCATATCGTATATTTTAGAAATATCTTGGATTAGCATCTCTACTTTAGCTTCTATAGCCCCTCTTCTTGTATGTTCTATAGCTAGATTATCTGGGCTTAGTATCCCTGCCAAAGTAAGGATCTGACTTTTCATTACAGCGATACTATTATCGTTCTTATCTAAGTCTCTCCCATGCTCTGTCATTTTTAGCCTCATGGAATCCTGATTTTCTTTTAAGGTTTTGACTTGGGATTTAACCAAAGCCCAGGCTCCAGACAGAGAGGCTACTACAGCCCCTATCTGAAAAAGCATTCTTGAATCTAGTTCCAATTTATGTATAGCTCCAAACCCAAGGTCTTGGATGCGTATCACTATTATCCATATCGTCTAAGTGAATAAACCTTGTGCATCTATTTCCTCTTTGGGATATTCCTATTCCTGTCATGCCGTGCTTTATACCTAATCTTATTATCTCATATGCTTCTAAACCGAAACATTGAATATCTACTGCTCTACCAAAAACATGAGGGGAGTTTATCGCTCCCCCCACTGTAATATTATAGGTAGGATTTCTGAAAGCAGAACTTAAAATAATTGGATTACTAAATTCTTCTCTTAAAGCTACAAGCTTTTTCATAAAAGAAGAATCCATATTCCATTCACCAGTCCCTTTACATCTTAATTCTTTTTCACTGAAATATTTCCAACTCATCGAAGCTGACTATAAACTACAGGTGGAAACTTTTGTTCTTCTCCTCGCTCTCCTAAAGAAGCACCAGCAAATGACGAATAAATATTAAATAAGTCTTCTTGAGATTCTTCTATAGGAGGAGGACTACCACCCATATTTTTAATAACTTGATTCCATTTTAATACATCTTTTTTGAGGGGTTGAGGCGGAATAAAAACACCATCTTTAATTATACTTTGTATCACTCTCTTATCTAAATATTTAGAAAACATTCCGCCATATGTAATAGTCTGAATGATATCTTCCTCTGACATTCCAGCACTTTTTGCGTGACTTATTATATCATATAATTCTTTAGCATAAGCGTATTGGTTTGATAAAGAGTTATCATATGCTCTGATAAGCTCTGTTTTTGTTGTAGGAGATTGTTCTCTTATTATATCTGTCCAGATTTTTCCTGCCTCTCCCATTTTATCTTTTACTTCCCATATTTTATTTCGTAAGTCTATTTTTAAATCATATCTTTGGGGTTTAACACCAGATAAACCCATAACTTGATGCCAAGTTTTTGTTAATTTTCTTCCAGATTTTCCTTTCATTATTGCATCAGCTTTTCCTACAGGTTTTTGAGCTATAGATTCATAAATCTTCTTTGCTGATGTAACAAATCCAGGTTCAAAAGATTCTAAAAATGTTAAAACTCCTGTAGTCATCTGCTTTCCTAAAGATTCTGATCCTTTATATAGAGGACTGCCATATTTATCACGATTATACATAATATTTACTAGGCCATCAGTCAACATAGATGGTCCAAGAGTTTCCTTTAGAGGCTCCCAAAATGTTTCTTTCATAGCCTCCATTACTCTATCTTCTACATTTTCATTTCTAGTATAAGCCTCCCATCCTGCCCTTAGTGGATCTTCAAATTTTGCATAAGGATTTATATAACTCAAATTTAATCTTGTACCTTCTCCATCTTTAGGACTCCCAAAATACATGAAGGAAGAACCTTTATCCCAAGGTGTATTAAAAAATTCTATTCCCTCTTTTCTTGTGTAGTTCTGTCCAGGGAGTGTCTCAGATAAATCTTCTTGTCCAAAAAATTTGTATCCAACTATACCTGCAGTAGTAGATAAAGCAGGAGCAGCCCCATGAGAAGCTATCATCGTTCCTAATCTTTTGTAGCCTTGATTTCTTAATGCCTTTCCTCTATCACTATTAGTTCCCTTCATTAATCTGCTGCCTACATCTATAGCTTTTAAAGATCCTATAAGAAGATTAGCTTGAATCCTTGCTTGTTCTGTAGTAAAGGCAAGGAAATCTGCCATTGGTGCAAGTCTAGCATAACGTACAAACTGAGGAACTCCTGCATAATTCTGCATATAATCTGCTACATTCTGGGCTGCATATTTATCTAGTCGTGTTATCTTAATTGGAATACCTTTAGGCGATACAAATTCCTCAAGAACTTCATCTGGATTAACACCAAAATCCTCTAAGATTCTTCTACCTGTTCTTCTTTCATGTTCCATAGCATTGCGTTTCCACATATCATCCATTGCTTGATAGAATTTAAGAACAGGAGTATTAATTTTATCAGCCTTATCAACTAATTTTTCTTTATGTGTATAGAAGGGCATTCTTAAATCATAAAATTCTTTTCGAGATCCTAATCTTAAAGCCTCTCTATAAGCTCCCGTTTCTATACCACTTTGAGCAATTCCTAAATGTTGCTCTTTTATCATTGCTGCTTCTAAAACAGCATCGTTTTCTCTAATCATTCCTTTCCAAACTTCACGAATAGATTTTAATTCTCTGGGATCTAAATATCCTGCAGAAAACGAGTTCCAAGCAGCACCAAGAAAGTTTCTACCTGCAGCAGTAGGACTCCATACAGTTACAGCAGATCTTGTAAGTCCTTGTAATATTAAAAATTGTTGGAGAGGCTTAAAGTTTACTACTGCTATTTCATTTCCTTTTAAAATTGCATCTGCTATTTCTGGAGTAGCAAACATTCCTTCTAAAGGACTTTTGTAATATCCTGCAGTACCTTTAAATTCTTCTTTAAATCGAAAAGGCTGATCTACTTTTTCTGAACTAAGGATAGAAGGGATTCTTTGAACTATACCCTTTTCTGCATCAGGTCTTGTAGCAGTACCTGGAATAAGACTTTCAGGACGATCTTCCATAGGTAACAATTTTCTGGATATAGGTACTTCATCTAGTAAATTTTGCGTCATTTTCCCAGGCTCTACACCTAATACTGAAGCAGGGACAGCACCAGGAAGT
>Ga0208450_1000108_pt1 | contig 58663 bp, 72 predicted proteins | sample MalvireepMed_908_FD_184249 | JGI IMG/M metagenome (GOLD analysis project Ga0208450, IMG submission 184249) | Marine viral communities from the Global Malaspina Expedition - Malaspina viral metaG DeepMed_908 (SPAdes) (version 2) | ecosystem: Environmental > Aquatic > Marine > Oceanic | place... | reverse complement strand
TCCGCTCATCTGGGAAAAGTTTGAAGAGTATACCCGCGAAGCAATCATGGCAGGCAAAAAATCCTATTCGCACTGGGCGATTGTCAATCGCATCCGCTGGCATTGCGAGGTCGAGACCAAAGGTGGAACCTTTAAAATATCAAACAACCACATTGCATTCTATGCACGCCTGTTCCATGCCTACCATCCTAACCATGCTGGATTCTTTAACGTAAAGCCGTTCAAGGAAGAGACCATGATTGAAGAACTCTCCCAACGCAACGTCATCTACCTGGAGCAACGGAACGTCCATTGATCCTCATTGCTATGGAGACCAGCGGGGTTACGCGCCGTGCCTTCCAGCGCTATGCGAAAGCCCACAATCTGAAGTGGGAAGTATGGAGCTGTGATCTCCTCCCCGCGGACGACGACGAGACCGAACACCATCTGGTTAAGGATGCCATTGAAGTAATAGACTCACGCCAGTGGGATTTAATCCTTGCCCATCCTCCCTGTACGGCTATTGCCGTGAGCGGTAATGCCTGGTACGGGCGGGGAATGCCAAAGAATGATGAACGCATCGAGGCGATCCGGTGGACAACAGAGTTATGGGAGCTGATCAAGCGCCGCAGTAAACATGCGGTCATGGAGAATCCGGTAGGGGTTCTTCCCTTCAGGCCGGACCAGTATGTCCAGCCCTACCAGTTCGGACATCCCGAATCAAAGAAGACAGGACTGTGGTTGCACAACCTTCCCCTGCTGGAAGACACCAACAATGTCAAGGATGTGTTCGACAAGTTACCCAAGAACCAGCAGCAGAGACTGCATTATCTTTCACCTTCCAAGGATCGGTGGAAGCTGCGGTCACAGACTTACGAGGGGATAGGCGAGGCAATTGCCAATCAGTACGGGGACTACATCAATCCCCATCACGGTACAAGAATGATTATCCCCTTCTCCTCCGCATTCCTACCTCTTTGGAATGCATCTAGTCGCGATACACCGGACTGAGCGGACCCGCCTCAAACGCTGGCAGATCGGCAAGCTCTTTGATCAGAGGCATCAGAGCCAGATGATCGTTAATGGCGGCATCGAGTCTGTCGATATATTCCCGCTTCTCTGAGGCCGGAATATTCATCTTCATAATTCCATCACGTTCATTACGCCGCTTCGCCAGCCAACGGGACGTTTCATCCAGCTCACCCCCAAGATCAATCAGATGCTGGCGACCTACCATATAACGCAACAGTTCTTCACTTCTGCCGTCCTGATCCAGACTTCCCAGAGTACTGACTACCTTCCTCACTTCCTCATTGAGCTCGTAGAAATCTTCCACCAGCCCACGCCCCTCCGGCAGCGCAAAGAAGCGCTTCAATACCGGCGCGGTGGAGAGTGTCATGGATGGCATCTTCTTGCTCTGGTCACCCACAAAAGCCTCTGTCCGCATGATGTGGTCAAGCAAATCCAGACCATAGATACCAATGGTTCCTGCATACCCTTCTAGGACATGCTGTATTTTCATCGGGCTCATGTTGAGCGCCTTACCGATCATCGAGGCAAATTCACTGGTGTTGAAACGAGCTTGTAAGCCCTCCTCAAACTGCTGGTCAATATAGAAGGGAACCACCGGACGACCCGTGTAGAAGTTATGATTCAGTGCAGCCTCGACAATCGGTGCAATAAGCTGAACACCGCCCAACGGATTGAATTCAAGAGTCGTCCCTACTCCACGCTGTATAGTCCCTTTGAGTTCACGCCGAGTGGTGTCACCGAAAGCCGTATCCAGCATTTTCTCCGGTATGGTCTTGAACAGAAGCCCGACTTCAAACGGCACAGGGATTTTAATCGTGGGTCCAAATGGATTAGGGATCAGCCAGTTGTTGTCCTTCTCGTAATCGTCCGCCTCTTCATAGTCTTCAGTGTCACTGACCATCGTCCAGTACGCCGCCGTCAGTGCCAGCAGGCTTAACCCGCGGAGAAAAAACCGCTTCTGGATTTGAGCCTTACTGGCCTCGGTGTTGGCCGAGTACCTTCCCCGTGCTGCGCGATAGAAAACATCCAGACCCTGTATTCTCGCATTGAGAAAAGGAATGGCAGTAGTGATCATACGCATAAGCTGATTGTTTCCACGCCTTCCGAAATTCAGAATCTCGATGGCCTGGTATATGGCTTCAGCCTGATTGCCGGTGCGTGCCAGTGTGTCGTCATAGACTGCCTTACGGGTAGCGGCATCCGAGCGTGTGGTCCCCTCTCCCAGCATGTCCCAAGCCCGCTGGAAAGTCTGGTTGAATATCTTGGAACCGGCTCCCGAATAATCCACCCCGCGCCTGCGGGCTTCCTTCTTGAGGAAATCACTGAGATTGCCACGGTCATAGAGCTTGTCATAGCCGGTCACTATGCCCAGCTTCTCCATATTGGTGATATCCCCCACAAAATTCTTGAAGGTAGATACCACAGGGGTGAAGTCGGCCCCCGATGTGGTGTAGGCAGACAGGGAGTCACGCAACATATTAACTACCATGAAACCCGGATCACGGGTCACCATTTCCCGCAACACTTTGGCAGGAACGCCGGTAATATTATTTATAAGCGCTATCGGCCCGCTCTCAGGCATCGTTTTCATCGCCTCGAACAGGAGTGGATCGTCGATAATAAATCTTCTTCTTTTACCCGCAACACGGATATTGTAAACAGACTGGGCCACCGAGGCTGTCAGCTTTTTATTCAGGGGGATTTCCCGCGCCTGTCCCAGATATACCAAATCCCTTATCAGCCTCTGGTCCGCCACGTTCTTCATTCCCATCTCGATGGCGGTGGTGTAGTTCCTCACAACAGAATCCAGCAACGGCACATCCATCTTGCGTTTGCTGCCCTTGAGCTTCTTGAGAGTAAGCTCACGTTGTTCAGAGGTCAGGCTGTCTGGAACCGAATCCATATTGGAAAACATATTGATGAAGTCTATGTCCTCATTCCCCATCTCTTCCAGCTCGCCCCGCGCCTCACGATAGAAGGGATAATAAACCGCGTTATCACGCCAGATATTACCCTGCTCTTCGCTGATGAGACCCGTGTCCTTCATGAATTCAATCACATGTTCGTTATATGCCTGGTACATGTCATACCATTCCCTGATGTACGACTCTCCGCTCTCAGGGTTAATAAAACTGTCCGCTGCGGCTTCAGCCTTTAGCAGCGCTGCATCAATCTCGTCAGGGGGGATCGGGGTATTGCGTCTTTGCTTGGGAGGCTTGTTCTTGTCCTCCTCTATGATCTGTTTCGAGCGAATGGCAACCGCATAAAACTTTGCCGGAGCTTCAAGATCACCGTGGATATTACCGCCCTTCCCCTGCGGGCTGGGCATCAGAATAGACTGTACCTCGACCATTCCATCGACCTTATTGCCCTTATACATAAAATCCTTGACCTGAAATGTACCGTTCTTGTACTCCGCCTGGCCGTGATTCATGGCAGCCGAGGAAAAAGCATCAGCGCGGTCTGCCATAACCTGAGCATACCTGTAGGCAGTATCTCCCAGCATCTGCACACCCTCTTTATCCAAGGTCTGTGCTTCGCGATCTGCGGTCACTGTCATTTTACGGGTGTGCTTATCCACCACACCCTGCCTTGTTTTGGTCAGCAGCTTGCCCCACCACTCACCTACACGGAACTGGGTGAACACCTCGACGTAGGAACGCTTCTCCTCCTTCTCATCGATATACTTGTCCATCGTTTCCTGAATGTCGGGAGCAAGCTCAGGGGTATTGTTGCGGGAATATAAAAAGTCTTCATCCTCGGAAAGTTTGGCTCCGAGGTCGGGGTTACGGCCTACGGTCTGAGCGTCAGGGGAAGCCTTGACACTGTAAGGAGGAACAGAACCGGCAGGCGAATCCTCAACGTCCTTGAGATTAGCCTCAAGGGCTTCTTCTACCTTGGCTTCAGGAATAGGAGTGGGAGGGGGTCTGACAATAGGAGGAGGTATTAACTTCCTGCGAACAGGACGCTTCAGGTTTTTCGGGGTGAATCCGATCCTTTCCGCTTCTTGGAGGTAGTAGTCCCAGAACGGTTCATAAAGCGTACTGTTGATGAGCCGGAGTAAACCGGATGGTCCGGTGGGGCCGGTTCTATCCCCCTCGATTTCTGTAAGTACTCTTCGATAGCTTTTATGTCCACGATACTTGCCTTGCTGACGATATGAGTTATAGACGTATTCTACAGATTGATCAAAAGAATTCAACACTTGATCTGCAAATTCCTCCCTCATTTCCTCTGTGTAAGGAGCAACCGTATCGGTCATTGTCCTGCCGTCTATAAATCGTAAGACAGTGCCATTTTCACCGAGGGTAAAATTAAGACCATCCCAATCATTCTCCGGGTTAGCTTTAGCCGCTACGGCCATAATCTCTTCCTGAGAAAACTTTGAACCGTCCGCTTTTGTAACCGCCATACCTAATTGACCGTCTTCAACGCCATAAGTAGGCCGCTCAATAGCCACCCCGTCTTGTAACAAGCCATCGCCAAGTACGATCCCAATAAACTCAGCCTGCTCAGGTGTGGCGTTTAACAACGCAATCTGAATGTTAGGCTCTACTCCTTCATAGCTTCCAACCGCGGTCTCCACCGTGTGAGGGATACCCATCTTTCTGATGAAAGGTATTTGCCCATCCTCGTCAGTGATAACATCCACCGCCCCGTCATTGAAGACAATCATATCTTCGAGGGTTACCGTCGCTGGAAAACCGTAATCCCTCTCATTCCCCGGCTGGGCCGAAGCAAGTACTAGCGGAGCCCGTCGTTTTGCCAGCTCGGTAAGCTCTTCGATTTGCAGATAATTAGTGTAGGGATGAGTTTTTACCTTGGTGGTGTTACGAGGCCGCACTCCTTTTTCCAGCGCCGGAGTCAGAGGGGTGTCCTTGTCAAACAACCCTTCCTTTACCTGTTCCTCTATGACCTTGATCTGCGGTGCGGCTGCGCTGCTCGCTGCCTTCCACGTTCCAGACCCTGCGCTCTTGCCTGGTTCCTTCGTCATCAGATTCTTTTTACCATAAAACCACAACGCGGCCTGCATCTGGTTAGGCGTTACACCAAATTCATCGGCCAGATAACTGGTAAGGTACTGAGCATAACGGTAGGCACGGTCAGTCGGAATCTGGGCGCTATCAGTTAACTTGCCTGTCTCCTTGTCCGCATCCTTGCGCCGCCACCCGAAAACCCGCGCCATGTGTATATCATGCACACTAAAAGGATTAAAAACATTATTCTGCCTGTCCTGAATGAGCTGCATGTAGGTGGTGGTTTTGAGTCCTCCTCCAACGAGCCCTGTGGTATACATCTTGGCAATGCGCTCAATCTGAGGCAGGCTGATCATCATCCCTCGATCACCAGGCTTCTTCCGTTCTTGGACGGCCTTTATAAAGGCGGCCGTATCAGCAACCGGATCAACCTCTCTGGCTATCGCCATAATATGAAGCGTATCTTGTAAATTATCTGCCACCGGATTTTGGGCAGAAGTGATACCGAAGATCACAGACGCTTCCTCGATATTAGCCGCACCAACTATTTCCGTCAGCCCCTTAGCAAACTGGTCATACCATTGAAGATCATCAACCCCCTCCCTCAATCCTGTCTCAGCCATTTGTCTGAGTTCTGCCAGAGGAGTGGGTCTTACATTACCGTCACGCCTCATGTCTGGAATTTTCTTGCCCGCTTTGTTTGGAGTGGGACGCGGACGACGGGTTGGAGCGCCTGGAACCTTAGCCAGTTGCGCCGAAGTAGGGTTGCCTCCTGTGCGTTCCAGTAAAGCGGCTAAGGCTCTTTCCACCTCACCCATCGGAAGCACAGGGAGTTTTTCCTCCGGCCTAGGAACACGCACCTCTTTTGAGGGGGGAGCGCGTCTAACCTCGGACACATCTTCCTCCTCTGATGCCGCCGCAGTTCTCGCTGCATAGTCCTCATTCAGCGCTCGGACAACAGCGAAGTTGGGTGGACTCTTCTCGAAAGAGATCATCACATCCCCAGACGCTGCCAGTGCCGCATCAAGCCATGAAGGCTTCGTGCCGGAACTTCCTCCTAATAAATAATATTTTACCCAGTCCGCGAATCGCTCATACAATGTTCTGCCACGATAAACCTGTTGCGACATCCACTGCTGCAACTCACCGCTAGTCAATGCCCTTACGAAAAACTCCTCTTGGCTGTCAGTCGCCTTCTCCAGTGCATTAAACAAGGCATTCTTATCCATACCCCCCATAGCCCGACGGGCAATAGGTCTGAATTCCTCCCATACATTTTTGAACTGATCGATTGCCTCAGCCGCTTCCTGCGTAAGCAATTCATTTTCTTCCATGAATGCCCTGTTGAAAGATGCCTCGGTTAAGGACTGATAACGCACCATTACATTGGCGTGCAGGCTTTCATGCAATAGCGTATCTATATCCATTCCCGCTTTACCGTACAATGCGAGAGTACCTGGCACTTCGAAGGCTGTCATCGATCCAGCCCAAGTCATGTCTTTCCGTTGTAGCACCAAGCGAATACCAGTGGACGGCAAGAAGGAAGCTATATCTGCGGCCAGCGCCCGCACCTCTTCCGGCCCGTTAGCTGCGATATCCTCGATAGCCGCCCGCAGTGCTTGCGCTCCCCGCGTTCCGTCAGGATCATCTTCAACAACCGGATCATGCGGCGTTCCGGGCATAATCCGTGATTCGCCTGCCTCCAACAAAGTCATCTGGGAATCGGTAAGAGGGGTTTTAAGAATTTCAGGGCTTACCGGCTTGGCTCTTCCCAGCTCCGCTTCCTGTGCCTGGGTGTATGCCGCTCGTTGATAGGTAGCTATAGTGGCTGCGCTTCCCATGCCAACCCCAAGCATCTTGATGAAGCGCCGTCGTCCGCGAGTCTCCACTTCCTCTATGTCTTCTTCGATCCTCCCAACCTGACGCTGCAACTCACGATCAATCACCCCTATCTCTCTGAAGTCCCTCCGGTAAAACTTCCTACGATCTGAGCCATATCCACCATCCGTCTTGAGGGCGAGCATTTCAAGGAGGCTCAGTGGATTCTCCACCAAGTCCGTTCCATGCAGAGCTCTTTCAAGAAGTGCAGGGTATTGGTCAGGGGCTTGCAACTCGGCAATGCGGGGAACCCAGAAGTCTCTCTGCTCAAGATTACTATCGGCAGTGGCCCTTCCCCGTCTAACCTCGGACACCTCCTCTTCCTCGATCACAGGCGGCCGGAGCCTACCTTCGGCATCGCCACCGTACCCTAACCAGTCACGCAATGTTCCTAAACGGGTTCCTTCTTTAAATGTTTTTTGGAAGGGTCGGTTTTTCCTTGTAAAGCGCTCTAATGAACCTAGACCTACTACTGTTATACCTGTGTCGGTATCTACGATATACCCCGGATCGCTCCCCGCTTCTCCGTTTATTACCGCCCTTCGGGCTTCCTCCACCGTATCTATTTCTATATCACGCACATAGTCTTCATTTTCTAAAGCTCTGCCTATTTGAGCTAATGAAAGTTTTGTGGATAAAGGACCACCCTGTTCGGCAATTTCTTCTGCGGTTTTTCCTCGACCCCTTCTAGCCTCCGACACCTCCTCTTCCACTACCTCCGGCGGGGCATCAGCCATCTTGGCCGTGGGCCGCCAGTCAGGGTCCAAAGCCTGCACCTCCAGCGTCCTCTGTTTCTTCCGTGTCTCTCTCAGGGTCCGTATCGGACCTACCTCCCGTGCGCCTATCTCGCCACTCTCAATAGCCTCGATGAGGCCGTTAAAATTTCTAAAGCCTGACCCACGCAGAAAGTTCATCATCGACTCAAAGAACGTCCTGATCCGGTTGATCAGGGTACGCGGCTTACCCCCGATACGACGACCATCCCGAATCATGTCCGCAATAGCCTCTTCCATTACAGCCGTTGGTTTGTCTGCAAGGTCCGGGTAAAGGACAGCAGCTCTCTCTAGGAAGGTTTCATTTTCCCCCCGATACAAGGGGCTGGTCTTCGGAACCTTTGTCCTCCCCGCCGTGCGTTCCAGCAGAGCCCATTCATCAGCGGTCCACAAATCCAGCTCACGCATCGCATGAACCGTTTCATGATTGAGAAGGTCTTTGATCTCCTCCCAAATCTCATCAGGGGTCGCCCCCTTTTCCTTCATTGAAACAAGTTTGTCTATCCCGAAAAATATTTCATTAAGTCCGGCCTTGTAATAGCCCTGTGTTTCTTGCCCAACCTCCTTGGGTAGGAAGACAAGGTTACCTTCGCTGTCTCGATTGAAGTGATACAGGGCTTCAACGATGGATATCTTGGTCTTGTCCAGACCGATCCGGTCAAGCTCCTTACGCGCCAGCGCCTCAAGGTCAGCCCTTAATTCAGCCTGATCATACTGCACGCCTGGGATATGAGTGGGAGCAGTCGCAGCGGGGGGCAACTCCAGTGGCTTTTCAAGGACGTCGTCGGTGATGCGGCCGCTCTCACGCAGGTCTTTAACAATTCTTTCAACCTTCTGAACGCGCCGTGGGTCCGCGGGATCAATGTTTGCGGCCTCGGCAACAAGATCAGCATCTAGCTCTCCGGTTCTTCCTCTGCCGCCAGCGCCCTCACCCTCATTAATATAGGCTTCAGCAGACTTGAACTGCGAGGTGGTATAGGAAGGAACCTGGAAGTTCGGTAGTCCCTGTTTGGTATGCAGCACCGGCAGTTTACGAATCTTCTGGTAGAGATATTTCATCTCCCCGGAATCCATGTCCTCAATACTTTCCTTGCCCACAAACGCCTTGGCCATCGTCCTGATCGCCGGAGAATTCAGCTCATTGGTTATTCCCTTACGCTCCAGCAGGGTCTTGATCCGGTCCTTGCCGATTTCAATATTCTTAAAGACAAGCTCATCAACCGCCGAATCACGCTTACTGTTAAGGCGCTCGGCTATAGTGACGGCCTGTTCGGGAGTCTTTATCCTTCTCTTCTTCATGGGGAAGGTTCCGTCCCTCCTTACCTTTCCCCTTATCTCATAGGTATCAATAACCTCACCGGCTGAACTGACCACAATTGGCCTGCCTTTCCTTGTTCCACGCGGCTTGGTAGTGGTGGCCTCATAGGTCTCGGTTTCGAGTGTGGCTCCGGTTCCTATATCTCCCAGCTTTCCAAAATCCTTACCCAGAACATCCTTGGCTTCTTCAATGCTGAAAGTATTTGTTTCCGGTAATCCCTGAGCCAGCCTTTTCCGGTTGGCCCGTTGTGCCGCCGTGAGCTTTTGGACGAGCTCCGCTTCGGTCGCCACCCGACCCATCTGTTTGTTCATTGCCTGGTCGGCACTGAGTGTTTCGTCAAACCCTTTATCTATGGTGGTTTCAGCCGCCATATTGAGGGCATCGGTGGTTACCTCGTTAGCCCGCGGATTGATAATGCTGTCGCCGTAGATACCGAGCGTGGTTTCCGTGGGGATATCATAGTCTTCCGCCGACGTTACAATAACCGTACTGGTTGCATTACGAGCAGCCTGATCTACGAGCTGGCTATTGAGCTCTCCAGCCACCACGGCTGCCTCTCCCTGTGTAGGCAGTGGAACCCCATAGCTGACACCTTCTGAATCACGCACGCGGAAAACGGTCTTGGTGGTAGCCATTGGCTGCCCTGCGTTGGGACCGTAGTTTGGAGTTTCTGCCGCGAGTTCTTCAGGGGTGAGATCAACGGTGATCTCTTCTACATCAAAGGAAGTGGCACTGGGAAAGTCTGGACCGATGGTTCGGGCAAGTGTCTTGCCATAGACAACCATGTCATCGGTTTCGGGGGGAATGGTAGAGGTATCTATTGGGGTTGTGGGTTCGGCTGTGGTGACTGGCGGACGGTCATACTGAGCCCTGCGAGCCGTATTGGCTTCCTCTCGGTCAGCTCTGTCTGCGCGTTCTTTCTCCAGTTGGGAATCACTGAAGGTGCGGGTACGGCGTGCGCCTACACCGGCCAAGGCAAGGTCAGCCACAAAGCCTGCTGCACCACCTATGGTGAAGTTATCGAGAGCATCTTCCCCGTAATCATGGTCGGGGTTATAAATCTTTTGCTCCCCCAAGTCCTGCATTAAGCCAGCGATCACTTCCTGTACGCCTTCTTTCCCCGCATTCTTAAAGCCACTGGTGATACGGCCCATAATGCTGGTGCGCGCCCTGTCGTCAAGCTTGAGAGGGTCCAGCCTTCGCAAGAAACCGGGGATCGGGGCAAGTTCTGTCATCCCTGTAATAGCACCCCATGCTATAGCGGCATCTTCCTGACCCTGACTTACATCAATTCCTTCTTCTCTGGACTCCTCTACCCGCTGCGCGGCTTCGCCTGTCCCTGTGCCTAGCGCGAGAGTGCCGGTAAGTCCCAGCTCAAGATTGCTCCCAAAGCCTGCGGCTGTGGCAACTTTACCAGCCTTACCGGCATAACCGGATAACCGTAGAGCCACGCCTGGGGTAAGGAAGGTGGCCAGGGAACCCAAGCCCTGACCAAATTTGGTCATCCATGCATCCTGATAAGCCACATCTGGACCCATGAAGGAGTTGTTGAGTGCCTGCTGACCTTTTCTGGCAGCGGCGACTACCGCATTGTCATCACCAGAATCAATCAGATCGTCCAGACCAATGACGTTGGTAGCGGCATCAGCCAGTTCGGCTATGCCCTCTACAGCCCCAAGCATGCCCTGACCAAATCCGCGGGGAATAGCCTTGGCAAACTCCTTGGTCTGACCCCACACAGTTCTGTCGTATTCAGGTTCAGCCTGTTCGCCTGCTAGATGTTGCGCGATTTGGGAATAATCAAAGCCATCTTGGATGGCTAAATCTAGGTCAAAGCCACGTTCTTTCGCTAGATGAGAAGCAATTTGCTCATCACTAAAACCATCCTCTTTAGCGAGCGCATAATTAAAGGCGGAGTCAGGCATGAATTATTACATCCTGTACTTTTCATCGGATAAACTGGCTGTAGCGCTAGGCGGACCTCCACCTTCCCCCTCCAAGGCGTTTATAAAGGCATTGTAAAATTCATCACTCAGCCTTGGTCTCAACGCTTTAAGTATCATGAGCTGATTTTCTCTTATAAATTCCAGTTTCGCCTCTGGAAGGAATGCAGCACCCATATCCTCAGCCGCCTCTTGTATTGTCTCCATATAGTTTTCAAATGAAGTTGTGGCAGCACGCAGATCAACCCCTTCTTCTTTAGTAAGGTCAAATTCAATTTTCTCAGCCGCTGCCTCAAGGGTTCGGGCTCGATTAACATTCAGGCTACGCAGCTCGGCTGCGCTCAAGTCATGCGCTGCCTCTTTCAGCAGACGATCCGTTTCGGCAACGTGTGCCTGGAGACCATATGTCTCCTCCCATTGGCGTATCTCCTCGCCTCTAATAGCTTCATCTCTCCCTTCCTCATACTCAAACGTGGCAGACTTCAAGCCAAACTCATCTGCTTGAGCCAAGGCAGCCTCTTCATAATCCCTGAAGCTTCTGCCCTCCGCTCTGGCAGCATCTCTGGCCAAGGCGTTTATAGAGGTAGCAGCCTCACCGGCACGCTGTAAACCTCCGCTCATGTCACCACCGGCCACACCAGCGCCAAGCTGCATCATTGCAGCACTAAACGCATCGCGTCTTCCTTCCTCTCTGATCTGATTAATAAGTTCTTGGGTTGATCCACGCCGCGCTTCTAACCGCTCCGCCCCTCCTTCTACGAGGGCAGTAAGTGCATCCGTCACTCCGCTCCTGTCAAGTGTACCTGGCAGCTTCCGCTGGTCGGCGGCATCCTGCCCAATAGCGCCACTGATATCCGCGTAGGCGGAAGTAAGTTCCTCACCCCCCAGTTCTTGGGCAGTCTCAAATTCATTTAGTACGTCTTGAAGTTGAAATGAATCTGCATCCGCTGCCGTATCAGTTCCAACAAGATCAGCATCACCCCCACCAATTGGTCTGGTAGCTGTCCCTGTATATTCCGTCCCAATTTCTTCCCCAGTCATATCTGCAACAATCTCTGCAATATTACCAACATCCTCAAGGGGTCTAAGAAGCTCTTCGGGGAGAGGGGTTCCTGCCCCATACTCACTTTCAATATCCCCTTCTAATAAATAAGTCTCTTTAAGTTCTTCAGGAACAACCCCGCCGAACCTTTCAATCGCCTCTATCTCCCTTAACCGCTCCTCTTCTTTTCTAATACGCGCTTCCTTCCCCAAAGCCCCACGATAAGCTTCTTGACTTTGTCCTACCATAGTCTGGGCAGCACTACTCACCGCAGGCGAATAAGACCCAGAGAATGGATTCATATAAGGAGCCAACTCTCTTCTCTGTTCTTGTAACGCATGGTATTCAGGGCCAAAAGCTCCACCTTTCTGCATTCCAATAACGCCGCCTGAAGCGGCTTCCTCTGTTTCCGCCTGTTCTCGCATCCTTAATATGTTTTCTCTATGCTCTTCTAAAGAATTTATGGTTTCTATAAGGTGAGGATTTTCTTCCATAAACTCCTTTCTGCTTCCTATATCAGACAAGAATTCAATTGTACTCTCTAGCGTCGTAGTACCCGGTGCTGAACGCCAGTCAATCAAATCATTTAAAGCTTCTCTGAAAGTTCTATCCCCGTACTGTCTTCTCTTCCTATCTAAATCTTCTATAAGTTGAAGACCCCTTTCACTGCTTGGGTCAATTGGCCCCATAGGATCGTAATCAACTAAATGCCCAACGGCAGCATTGGGGTCACGGTCTCGGATTCCTGTAGCTTTATCAAACAGGTATGATTCATCCTCTACCTGTCGCCCCTCTTGATATCCAATAATACCGCCTGAAGCCATCCCTTGGGGTTGCCCTCCCATCCCCGCCAAACCGGAGTTTCCAATGGCCGTACCCCCAGTGGGAGGAGGGGGCGCACCTGCCGCAACCGCAGGCACTTGGGAAGTAGGGTCAGTAGGGATGGGAGAACCCATTGTCTGGGAAGCCATCGTCATGGGATCGGGCATCATGCCACGCAACCCCCCAGCAATTATTTGTTCGCTAACTGTACCTTCGGGCTGCTCTTGAGTAGCCTCATATCGTTCACGCATATCTGTCCGGCGCTGTATTTCAGACAGCACCAGAAACTGGGGGAGCTGTCCTGAAGGCTGCTCCATCTCTCCATAGAGGGACGCATCGGGCAAGCCTTTTATAAAATCTTCCTGTTCAAGAATATTCTGAAGCATTATACGCCTCCCCAGCGGCCACCACCGCCACCGCTCATGGCATTATAAAGCCCGATACCGCTTATCCCCGCACCAACAAGCTGCTGTGCAGCGCTGGGCTGGTTACCATACACAACCTGCGATTGCCCCGGCCCCACTGGAAGCCCACGCAACATGCTGCTGTACAAGTTGAGCTGCTCTCTGGGGAACGTCTGTTGACGCAAGAAGTCTTGGTAACCGATGTCAAGCCCCCGTTGTGCAAGCGCTCTACGGCGCTGTCCGGCCGCCTCAAGCTGTCCCAGACGGCTAATGTCCATCGCCTGACGGGTTCCGGCAAGATCACTCATCCTCTGCCCAGCCATCATTCTGCGGTCAATGTCCTGTCCTAATGTTCCGTAACCCTGCATACCTAACTGGGCTGCCTCACCAAGACCTGCTCTGTTGAACTCGGCTCGCTGGATATTTGCCTGACGGTCTTGCTCAAAGGCTTGTCGTGCCTGAGCTAAATCCTGAAAAGCTGCCTGTCTATCTGCCTCTCCAAACTGTAGGGCTGCCTGTCGGTTAGCAACATCGGTCTCATACTGTGCTGCCCTGTCTGCTTCAAAAGCCTGTCGTGCCTGTAGATAATTTTCCATATCCCCACGGGACTGAATATCACCAAGCTGAAGACCGAGATTACGCTCTCGTTCTGACTGCATCACCCCTTCACGATAACCCCCAAGACCACCTGACATAGCCGCTTGAGCGGCAATCTGGTTAGCCGCTTTCTCGGACTCCTCTCTGGCAAGCCTTTTCTGAACATCTAAAAAGTTCTGCTGGTAGGGATTCATGTACGATTCAAGAATCCCCGCATCTCCAAATTCATCTATCGTAACATCGGCTACGTCCTCTCCCCCCAGATCAGTTATACCCCCTTGATCCGCCAGATAGGCTTCTTGAGTTCCCGGCTGCGTAAAGTCCACTGCCCCCGTCCTGATATCAGCAAATTGTGGACGCTCCCTGCGGTATTCACCCACACCCCGCATCATTTCACGGGTAGCCTGATCAGCCATCATCGCCCGCTGATAAGGACTTCCAATAGCCGATTCTCTGGCTAACGACTGCGCCTCCCTGAAGGATTCAGGGGTTCCAGCCAACGCCATCTCGGCATACGCCTCCTGAGCGCCCCCTTCGTAGGGATCGAATTCCGCTAGTCGTCTACCGGGGTACGTCGTGTACCCGGTCAGAGACTCGTAAGTACCCCGATCCAGCAGGTCTTCATAAAAGGGTACGAGTTCTTCAGGTAAAGTCTCAACCTGAGTCGTGGAAACTGTGTTTTGACCACCGCCACCGCCGAAGCACATAGTTAAACTCCCGTGGCGAATAAACCGCCAACTGTAATCAATCCAAGTTTATTCATAATAGCGGCCTTTCCTAAGGCATCTTCTTTACTGAAAACGCCTACGATTAAAGGCAGGCTTTTTTCTTTTGCATAATCTTTCGCAGCTTCTATTAAAATTCCAGCTACACCTTTTTTTCTATACTGTGGCAAAACGTAAAACCAACCGTCTGTCAGGTATTCTGCATCAGAATACCAAGGCGATGTTTTATTGAGTCCTATAGTGCCGATTAACTTTCCATCATCTTCTACAACAAACACAGCTTCTCTTATGTTAAATGCTACCCACTTCATACCTTTCCCTAAGTTGAGGTTAGACGCACTTAAAACTCCCATGTCATGCTCTGGCACAAAATTTTGTACAACAAAATCAACTACATTTTTGAAATCTTTTGGGGCATCTGTTAATTTTCTAATACGCCTCATGCTGGCATCACCGCGCTGCGGTTAATCTTTTTGGGCTGCCTTCCGCCAGTACGCGCATTACGCACATCCTGCATCATGACATCCAGAATATCAGCTCCTGCATCTGAACTGCCATCACCGAGTCCTGACACCACATCAGCGGCTACAATATACTCCCCGGGTGAGACCGCTATCTCCTGCGCCTCTCCGATAACACCCATGACCTCATCATCCATCCCTGCACCAGCCCCTGAAATTACACCTTCTGTCTGTGCTTCCGGGTTACCGGCCACCGATTTAAGAACGGCATCCCTCAACTGCTGAAACGCCTCTGCCCCATACTCTGCAATGAACTGCTCGATAACCGCATCTGAATCTTCAATGTTGCCCTTGATCGCCTCTATCGTCATGTCAACCAGCTCAGGGTAATCTGTTTCAACGGTTTCCTCGACAAAGGTCTCTTCCACCACCTGTTCCGGCATTGGAGCCTCTACCGGAATATCCGCAATACCACCGGCCTGTAAATATACGCGCCCTGCTGGGGTCATGAACTGGCGTGTACCTACCCGGCCTCCAGTAGCCGCCGCGCCCTGACTAACGGCAGCATAGAGAGCCTGAACAGTTTCAAGGGGAATATCGAGGGCAGCCGCCACATCCTCTGCGGCTAAATCAACATCTATCGCCCCAGCGGCAAAATCCAGAGCCTGCTCTTGGGTATAAGGAGGCTCTCCATAATTGTCGGCCACAAAATCTCGGATATTCTGCTGCTGCTCCATCATATTGTCGTACTCGGCAGTAGCATAAGCCGCCTCAAGGGTTCCGGCATCATCCCCGATATAACCCGTTCCTAGGGTATCCCATGCCTCAGTCTCAGGCATCTGCCCAGCATCCGTAGCAGTAGTGTCACCAATTATGGTGGCTATCTGGTCTTCAGTTACTGTTGGGACAGTCGCTGCGCCTTCAAGGGTGCTAGTGTCAATCGCAGCATTGTATGTATCACCAGCTTTCTCGGTACTTATCTGATTCACAGCAGCCAGAAAATCATCCACACTCATCCCGTAGTAATCCGCAATCTGCTGGGCAGATGCCTCACCATCCATATAAAGATTCCAAACTGCATCAGCCTCCGCTTCAGAATAATCGCCATCCACCTCACTAGCGGGTGTTATTTCATTCAGCGCGGTCTGCCACGCTGGAGTATCGTCATCAACAACAGTCGTATCATCAACAACAGTTGTATCATCAACAACAGTCGTATCATCAACAACAGTCGTATCATCAACAACAGTCGTATCATCAACAACAGTCGTATCATCAACAACTGTGGTGTCATCAACAACTGTGGTGTCATCCTCTAGAGAGTCTAGGTAAGCCTGAAATTGGGTTGCAAACGAGCCATCAAATGCACCGAAGGTTCCCATAATGGCCGCATCACCTTCATCCGAACTAGCTTCCAAAAGACCAGCAATACCAGCAGCTTCCTCATCGGTTAACGTACCGTCAGCCAGATACGAAGCGACAGTGCTATTTGTCCAGCCCGGTTGTACGTCATGCCTAGTTCCAGAATCATCATAAAGATAGTCTGTATCGTCAACTACGACAGGGGTGTCATCAACAACAGTGGTGTCTGTAGTGTCCCCTAGAGAGTCTAGGTAAGTTTGAAATTGAGTGGCAAACGAATCATCAAACGCACCAAAGGTTCCCATAATGGCCGCTTTGCCTTCTTCTGAACTGACGTCCAAGAGACCAGCAATACCAGCAGCTTCCTCATCGGTTAAAGTCCCGTCAGCCAGATACGAAGCGACAGTGCTATTTGTCCAGCCGGGCTGATCTTCATATACATTTCCAGCAGCATCGTAAAGCACGTTGCTAGGGGTTAGAGTCTCAACAACAGCGGTGTCTGTGGTGGTTCCATCATCAACAACAGTGGTTCCATCATCAACAACAGTGGTTCCATCATCAACAACAGTGGTTCCGGCACCAGTAAGGGTGTTGTAGTAGTCCATCAACTCAGTAAGAGTCATGCCGTAGTAGTCAGCTATCTGCTGTCTATCAGCTCCGCCAGCAATAAGATCAACAATCGCATCCGCCTCTTCCTGAGTGTAGTCACCGTCAACATTGGGGCTAATCGACTGTAGCTGGGTCAATAAGTTGACCCCAGCGGTCGAAGTGAGAGTGTCATCAACAATATCAGGGTCGTCACCACTAAAGATGGTTGTTGTATCTGCCGGATCACCGGCAGTAATCACTGTATCGCCTGCGGTCGTTTCCTCTATCCCTGCGGCAAGATTACTAATACCACCCCGCGCACCACTGAACTGGCTGAAGATGCTGTCAAAACTCGCCAAGGTACGATCTTCGGGTGCTAAACCCTCTATCTGGTCATAGAACGCCGCTAATTGCTCTTCGTTCAGACCATACATTCCAGCCAGATAATCCGATGCCCCACCACCGAACAGGTCATAGCTGCGATCAAGCTCCGGCTCTTCCACCTGCTCGAAGAAATCAAATTCTTTTTCAAAACCATGCCGGTAATCAGGAGGAGCCTGTTGCTCAAACTTACCACGCAGGAAGGACTGTTGCTCTGCCCCTGAACCGGCTACTGTATTTACAGAATAATCACCCGTCAAAGGGTCAATCATTGTAGTATTACGGGGGCGAGCGTAATTTCCTGTTGAGTGATCGTCAGGGTCACCGGGTAAGTGCGTATGGCCATTTATCGCCCCACCACCGTTGTAACCAACTATGCCGCCTGCGGCTGACTTAAACGGATTCTGGTAAGGGTTTGTCCCGCGAGTTCTGGAGGCCACTTCCCGTGCGTTATGCAGGATACCCTCGAACCTGCGGTTCTTGGCAGCCTGATCTCGTAAGCCACCCTTTCGCAAATCCTCCATAAATTCCTGTTGTTCTACGTTTGCCCTCGTCCCTGCTCCAAGTGCGATAGGAAGAGAAGCCATTGGGTTTTTCAGTTCCTGACCCATTGCTGCCAAGCCTTCACCGCTAAAGGTTGCTCCCAACCTCTCTCCAACACCCATGTCAGCATACCCCTGAGCCAGCTTGGCCTCCGCTCCCTGAAGACCCGAATAGGCATCTGCATACCCCTGCTGTGCAGGAGAAAATTGTGTAATCCCCGCCGCTTCTTGAAAGCGAACATTAGTAGGATCAAAAGGATCATAAGAAGGGGGGATAATAGGGTTAGCAGCCTGCCCCGCTAAAGTAGATTCCATCACAGCCTCACTTGGAATGTACCCAGCAGGAACAGCTTCCCCTGCCGTAGCCAAAGCCGCTTCGGTTCCGGCCACATTAGATAATTCAGAGGATAAACCCTCTGCCGTTGTTGCGCCCGCCCCAAGAAGCTTACCTAAACCAAAACCAGTAACACCACTTATCAATCCTTTCTCGAAATCCCCACTTTCTGCCCATGTTGCAAGACCCGCACCCAAGGCGCTGCCCCAAGCAGCACCGCCAGCCAAAGCTCCCCCCGCCAAGCTGCCAAAAATTGGCGCAAGGAAAGGCAGGAATGCTTCAGGCTGACCAGTAACAGGGTTTATGGTTAGCTCGCCTGTCGGGGACATCGCTGCCAGACCACTCACCTCGGCAGGATTCATGTGGACAAGGGTACTGTCCCCGAACCTGCCGTAGTCGGATAGCTGGTTTGCCGTTCTCTGTAATGGCGGCTGCATATTCATAGTTTAATCCTAACTTGTTTCCACGCCGAAAAGGTTAAAACTCATGCCGGTTCCTCCGGCATAAACTTTAACCACATCAGCCTGGTTAAGAGTCATTCCGATAATTATCGCCAGCGAATCATTGGCTGGCACTTCTTTGTCATAGTAAAGGTATTGCTTGACATTGGCGACTGCGCCCTCAACATGTACACTCACACGAAAGGTCTCGGCTGAACCGTTCCGGTTACAGACCACCAGAGAGCTGACAGTCGTTAAATTAAGGTCAGGCACGGTATAAAGCGTTTCACTTGTGGTCGCCGCTGCATCAAGCTGTCCAAGTACCTTGATCGCATCAGCCATTAACCGCTCCCATCAGCAAGAACTGAAACCGTTTCATGGCCAAGGATTCTTCCTTGCCAACCTTGGTTGTTACTTCATTGAGGTTATCCTGAACATCCGCGAAAGATCGCTCAAGCGTTCTTCGCATTGTCAGTTCGTTCTGGAAGTCATAAGCAGTATTGGCGGTAGGCAATACTACTGAATTGGTTTTTTGTGCCATTAACGCCTCCCGTCTGCACGAACATCAAACCTCATCTCTCCTAGCGTCCACCCATAACCTGTTCCGGTACTGGCTACCCTGATGATCGATTCCCGCGTTCTCGCCCGGATAAAGGACTGGTTGGAAGTGGACGTAACAGTCGAGGTTGCGAGCGTACTACTTGAATTCAATGGAAAATCTTTACCCTTGAAGGTAACCGTCATTGAGGCACTCCCAGTAGCCCCGCGAAACTGAAAGTCAGGGATCAGGCGACTCACAAACATGAACTGTTCACCATCCCCTATAGGGATGCCACCTGATTCTATATAGGCTTCCATCGCACTACCGTCATCATCATAACCATTTTCATGGTTGTAAAGATAATTCTCATTGCTAGAAACTATGTTGGTGGCTGCAATGGGATACGTGCGGGTATTAGCCGGTATCCACGCAGCCCTGTCCAGAGTGCCTATCGCCCACGAATCCTCCAGATAATTATAACTAACATAATTGGTACATTCGGTGTTACCGCTTCCTACAGGATAGAACCAGTACACCTCGGAAAAATCGAGACTGGCAGTAGCGAAAATCTTGAACTCCTGAGCGGTATTTATATTGCTGAAAACATAATCCAGCACAGTACACTTGAGCCTCTGTACCGAACCGTTATAGAAGTAGAAGCCTCCTCTGTCCATGAAGAAGACCATATCACCTGCGTTAGTGGCGGCATTGGGTGACACCATCGACAAGCCTTCGTTCACCACATCAAACTCGTAGGTGAAAGGCGCTCCCGAAAATCGCATGGAGTGGATACTGTTATTGGTAAAGATCAGTATTTCCTGCCGTGTTTTAATTGCCCCGATAATGTAGGAGCCAGCAGTCAGCGTTACGCCTCCAGAGGTATTGGTAGATGTAGGAGTCCAGTCAAACGGACTCTCCTGATCTGACCAACGCACAAACAACGGATCGAGGGTGGTACTGCCAATAGGGTTAGACCCAAAACAAATCGTGTGACGATCCGTATCTGACACCATCACCTGCAACGCCAGAGTTGGAGGACTCACTGCTCCTAACTTGTCAGCAAGAGCAATCCCTCTGGTTCCGGTTCCCACGCTTTCATCCCAGTAGTAGATACCACCACCACGAACACAAAAGAGAAGATCGTTACCGAAATTGTCCTGACTCCATAACCGGAGCTGGTTACCAGCGCCAATCGGCGTTGAACCACCCCAACCGGAACTGCCCCATGTGCCTGCACCGAACCCCGATGCCGCAACATAAGTGTTTAGCCCTGTATTGATCTGGTATTCCCCGACAACAGCAGCGCCGCCATTGCCAGTATCAAGCGCGTTAGCTGTTACCGTAACCCCTAAAGTGTTTTTCGCCGTAATCGTGTATTCATTCGGATTAGTAATCTCAGTGATCTGGTATTCCTGATTCAACACCGCAGCGGTGATGTTTCCTCCCAAGGTAACAGCACCCGAATAGGTAACAAAATCATTAACGACTGCCCCATGATTCGTGTTAGTAACCGTGAGAGTTGACGAACTTGTTGATGCCGCAAAAGTAACCGCTCCAGCAAGGGTGGTGGTTCGTATTGGAGTGACATCATTGTAACCATCACCTACATTGATATAGAACTTCAGGTTCGTACCAAGACCAAGGTAATCTATAGCCGATTGAGCCACCCAGTCCAGCAACGACCGACATACCCCCAAGAAAGAGTTAACAGAATACTTAGCCCAGCCGCCGATCTGCTCAGGTCGGCCTTTACGAAAACGAATCTTGTCGGCATCGTACCAGCCGCTTCCAGCCGTTAGCTGAGTTCCTTCCCGATTCACACCCGGTTCAAATTCATACTTAACCAGCATTGTTTATCCTGTATATGTCCCAGTTTTAATCATATCGGTAACTTCTATCGCTCGACCTTTTACCTGTTTTGCCCAGCGCGAATCAAGAAATTCAAGGGCAGCTTGGTCATGATCACCCATCTCCATATGACCAATAGCTTTTTTAAATCCTGCAAAACGCGCCCTGCCAAGATTGAAGTGCAAATTAATAATTGCATCACGCCTAGCACCTTCCTCCATCTCATTGAACCACGGATATTCACGACTCAGTTCCTTGATCGTGCGGTCAATATCGTTCTGGAGCATATAGTCTATTTCATCTTCACTGATCCCCAGTCCGTGGTGCCTCTCACTGTCAGAAATATTCCTCCCGCAACCTATAGTTAAAATACCAAGGCTGTCTCGATAAGCATGGGTTTTTACCCCCTCATGCCGTTTAAGCATGGCAATCAGTTTATCCATATCGTCTTCTATTATTATCTCAACCAAAGAAGAATGTATGGGTACCGGATACAAACCTATCCCAATACCCACGAACAAAACCAAAAACCGGCACATTTTCAGTCACAAATTTCAGCCAAGGTAGCCCAGTCCTGAGCCGACCACCCACTGGTATCTACCGTGGCAGGAACTTCCACCGTAATCCCGCTCAGGTTTCCACCAAAAACTCCCGCTGTAGCAGCAGATTCGCCCCTCAAACAGGCAAACGCATTGTCTCCCTCGCTCACTGCAAGAGCTTCAATCTGTGTACACCCAACCAAAAGAAATAATAAAGGGATTAGTCTACCCATTCTCCACCTCGTCCATCAGCTTATTAAGTTCAAGAGCTTCTTCTTTGCTTATCACCAATTCTTCCTTTGGTTTTGCTTGGTTAGTTAAAAATGTCTCTAAACGTTCCGTGTACCCTTCCATCAAATGGTCGGATACAATCCCGCTCAGACGCCGATCTTTTGTACGGAACGCCTTCTCTGGATCGATATAGTCTTCCCCTGAGTTGGCAAAGTAGAGCATGGTCTGGCTTTTGCTTGGCCCATAAAGAAATCTTGGGATGGTCGCAATCAAATCAGAAGCGTGAACGCAGGATAGCTGCTTATCCAGCTCCATAGGGCGCTTGAAGCCTTTGAAAAATGTATTGGGCTTACCAAACGCAACTAAGTTTAGGTTAGGATGTTTCCCGGTCAGCTTGGCTGCTGACAACTCAGCAAGAGCGCCTCCTAAACTATGACCGCAAAACAGGGTTCTTTTCTTGGGATGAAGGTGTTTCTTTATTTTACCAAAGACTGACAGATGGGCAGCGACGAACCCCCCGTGGCAAAGCCTCCCTGCATAGGGTACGGGTACTGCGCTTAGGTTGAATAGCCAATCATGCAAACCTCTGCTTCCACGAAAACAAATGATGTCAATCGTTTTGCGCTTTACAATAAAAGCGGTTGTAGAAGTTAGTTTAGACTCAATCTTAATAGAGTTAGGTATCTGATCATTGTATGCTTTATTAGAATAACGACATGCGGTGTCCAGCAAAACTGGGTCAAGTTTCATTTTAGGGTTTACCGTTGAAGTTAAAATAAGCCCCTGCTAACAGTGCGGCAAGAAACAACGTAGTGAACGCCTGAACAATGGTTTTACCTACTGTGCGCTTTGCCGAGCGAAAGGAATCGAGCAAATTCCTTAACTCTTTTACATCAACATTAGCATCGTCATCAGATAACCCCACATCACGTAGGGCTTTTTTAGCGCCAGCTTCGGCTGCCCTCTCAACCATCAGAGCCATCTCTTCTTCAGTCACAGTACTGCTCCCTTACTATGCTAAAGCCCGTCTAAGTCCGCATGGGTCGAACAAGCGTTAATAGCGGCAATGTTTTGATCTTTCGCATCTTTAGCGTCACTGACTGCTGCGGCATCACCGGACGCATCCGCCACCTCAAGCTGAGTCTGCTCATTGGCTACCTGCTGATATGCACTTTTAGCCTGACTTATTAACCCCTCTTTACGCTGGGCTATAGTCAAATCTTCCACACCGTAAACAATCTGTACCGGATCAGCAGTGAGATCAAACGTATGAGCAGTATAGATTTGCTTGCCATCAGTAATGTCAGGACGCACTTCAACGGCTGATTTCCAGCCAGCTTCCCCTTCAGGAGGCTGTGTATCCCATACCTGTGTTACTTCGTTATCTACAACTTTTACATATAGAGCCATAATAGCCTCCTGTTTAATAATTAAGGTTCTTTTAACCCCGCCATATTATAAAATCCCATTGTGCAGGTCTTCCATGTAGTGAGCGCACCAACTTGAACTGGTGAGGAATAGTTAGTTGTATTACCTTGGCCTAATCGTCCAGTGCCGCCACTACCAAAGGCCCATACAGTTCCATCGCTTTTAAGTACCGCACCAGAATACACCCCCCGAATACCCCCCTCGCCATTCAGGTCTGACCAATCAGTGAGCGCCCCTACTTGTACGGGAGAAGAATAATCAGTGGTATTGCCTTGAGCGTTTGCACCACTACCCCCATCGCCCCAAGCCCATAAAGTACCGTCAGTTTTAAGTGCAAGTGTGTTTTTGTAGCTAACCGATACATCACTCCAAGTAGTCAATGCTCCCACCTGAACCGGAGAACTTTTATTAACGCCAGTCCCGTCCCCAAGTGTACCGCCCGTACCTCTACCCCACATCCAGAGAGTCCCATCAGTTTTAATCGCACCGCAATGTCTGTAGTTAGCTGTTACTTGCAGCCAATCAGTAAGTGCGCCGACTTGAACAGGTGAGCTTCTGTCAGTTGTACTCCCGTCACCTAGCTGCCCATAATTGTTTTTACCGCAAGTCCATAAAGTTCCATCGGTTTTAACCGCCGCAAAATAATAATAACCCCCTGCTGCATTTAACCAATCAGTGAGCGCACCGACCTGAACTGGGGAAGAATAGGAAGTGGTGTTACCTTGACCTAATCCACCATTGCCTCCAGCCCCCCAAGCCCAGAGAGTACCATTCGATTTAACCGCCCAAGAACTGAACATACCCGCCGATATTTTCGCCGCCCAATCAGTAAGCGCCCCTATTTGTACAGGGGATGAAAGGCTTGTAGTATTTCCATGACCTAATTTCCCATTATTCCCTTCCCCCCAAGACCATGCAGTACCGTCAGCCTTAGCGGCCATCATGTGGTAATTTCCAGACGTTACCTGTAACCAATTAGTGAGTGCGCCTACTTGAACGGGTGAACTTTTAACAACAGTTGTGCCGTCACCTAATTCTCCGTGAACATTATAACCCCAAGTCCAAAGCTCTCTGGGAATTACAGGCTTAGGCCACAGACCTTGTTTCTCGTAATCCGCTGCCTGATCCAGTGTCCAGATACCCGATGCACTGCCACCTTCGCCGTCCGTAGGGCCGGTAACAGTAGGAGCAGTTTTGCTTATTATCCCTCCGGGCCATTTTCCGCTCATTTAACTCTCCGTAACGCTTGCTTCTTTTCGCTTAGGGATTTCTTGATTCTGGCAAAAGGCGCTTTCCAATCACCGAATGTCTCTTGCCGCATTAATTTCATGGTGTCGTAGTAAGGGCAGGTATTGCCCTCCTGTGCATATAGGAAGTAAGGCATGACAGGGGTAACAACCCAAGTCTCAACGCCCATCGAAGCCGCTAAATGACTGACCGAAGTACAGGACGAGATCACCAAGTCACATGATGCAGTAGCCTGTCTGGTGTCTTCCCAAGTATCTAGTGGAACTTTCTCAACCCACGGTGGACATTCCTCCACAGCTTCATCGCGCTGCAAGGAGATAAACTCCGCATCTATACCCTTCACGGCGTTGAACATAAGTTCATAGGGGAACTTCTTGTGGTGTTCGTGTTCAAACATACTCTGCCCCTGCCAGCGCAGACCAATGCGCTTACGAAAGCCTCTTATGGCTTTGGGCTTGGTAATATAGGGCGTACCAGATAAGTCTTCTAGCTCGAAACCCAGCGGCACAACAGCAGACATACCCTGGACATAGAAGTCATGGTAAGTCCCAAAACACGCCTCATGCTGAACAACAGAGCTTACGCCCTCGACATCAACGAACAATGACGCAAGTGGGCCAGAACAGGATACGATTACTTTACATCCGCGCTCGGCAATAGACTTGGCATAACGCACCTGATGGATTTGATCGCCCAGACCACCCTCCAGATATAACAGCACTGTGCCTTTGGTCTTGCCATCCCACGGCTTGGTAGGGAGATCAGGGACTGTATTTCCAAATACCCCCTCTATTCGCCCACGATCCATTAACTGATAACCTTTCTGTATCTCTCCCTGACGCAGTAAGTACCACCCACGGTTATAAGCCGCTCGATGGTTGTTAGGCTCATCCTGTTCCAGCTTCCGGCTTAAACGCCAGCCTTCGGTAAAGTTACCCATTCTGGACGCAGTTAGCTGGAGGTCTAGGTCATGCAATTCAGGAGTTGTGCGGGGTTTATCCAGCCAGAATTCAGGCTGACAGAAGGTAGTGTAATGATTCTTTAGTACGTCTTTGGGGTCTTCGTTGTGCTGCTTTGCAAGCACAGGCTGGATGTCGTGCATACCTTCATAGCCATGAATCTCCTCGTCATCTTCCTGAACGCTAGTCCCGTCAATCGCCGTGAAGTCATAATCAAAATCAGGCAGGTCTAGGAACTCATGGATGCGAGCAAGCTGTGCTTCAGGGTCAGCCACAAGGTCTTCGTATTCCACTATGCAAAAGCACTCAGGTGCAAACTCATAACCAGTTTGTATAGCTATGTATGATGCCTTGAGATGGGTGCTAAGTATTCCAGAATAGATAAACTCGTCAAGGTCGTCAGGTTTAGCCACGCGCACAAATGAGGCCATGCAGTCAGGGATGGAACGTACCGTGGCAACGATCTTGGGTTTCTCCCCAAGTACCTGTGTCATTGCACTGAGGATTGTCGGAATAGGCCAGCCTCGGCCCTTGTCTATAATGACAGGCTCCTCAACATCTTCGTAGAACGTGTCAATCACCGCGCCCATAGTCTGGGACAGTTTGGTTCGCTCCTTGTCGTTCTCGCCAAGAAGTCCCTGTGAATGCCATACATTAGCCAACGCATCCAAAGCAAATACCACACCTGACGTTGTAGAAACATGGGTGTGCTTGTTCTGGTTGAGTATAGCCGCCAGTACCGTAGAACCGGAGCGGGGTACACCTGACATAAAATGTATTTGCTTTTTCATTTTAGTTGAATCGCCATCCCTGTAGACTGAGCAACACTGGTGCTTGGGAGGACACTCCATGTAGCAAGCGCACCGATCTGTACGGGAGAGCTTCTATCGGTAGTACTTCCATCACCTAATTGGCCCTTGTCGTTTCTACCCCAAGACCAAATAGTTCCATCAGTTTTAATGGCGTGGGTAAATTTGTTTCCAGCCATTATCTTAGACCAATCGGTTAATGCTCCAACTTGGACAGGGGAAGAATAATTAGTTGTGTTACCTTGGCCCAACTTCCCATACTCTCCACTACCCCACAACCATAGCGTACCGTCAGTCCTTGTAGCCGCACCAACTCCATCATTGGTTTGTCCACCAGCGGAAATAGTATCCCATGTAGTAAGTGCGCCTATTTGAACTGGTGAGCTTTTATCAACAGTGGTTCCATCACCCAATTGGCCTGTATAATTTCTACCCCAAGCCCAAATAGTTCCATCAGTTTTCTTAGCCAATACCAAATATTTTCCGGCTTGTACTGCTTCCCATGTAGTGAGAGCGCCTACTTGAACCGGAGAAGAATAACTAGTTGTATTACCTTGGCCTAGTTGTCCAAATTCATTTTTGCCCCAAGCCCACAGAGTTCCGTCTGTTTTAAGGGCAATACCAAATTTATATCCAGAGGATAGGTATAACCAATCAGTCAATGCGCCGACCTGTGTAGGAGAGGAACGAACCGTGGTATCACCTACACCTAACTGCCCGTTACCATTACCCCCCCAGCTCCATAGCGTATTGTCTGTTCTAATTGCACCACCGTGGTACTCACCCGATCCAAGTTGTAACCAAGTGGTAAGTGCGCCGACTTGGACAGGGGAAGAATAAAGAGTTGTATTACCTAGTCCTAAACATCCATTGGCTCCGCTACCCCACGCCCATAGCGTACCATCTGTTTTAATTGACGTTGAATATATATATCCCGCTGACAGAATAAGCCAATCAGTTAGTGCGCCGACTTGGACAGGAGAAGAATAGGTAGTGGTATTGCCTTGACCCAGTTGCCCCTTATTGTTATATCCCCACATCCATAGCTCTCTAGCTGGGACAAACCATGTACCCGCACCCTCGGCTTGCATAACAGTGGGTAGCTTCCACTTACCTGAGTAATTAGGCATCAGTTACCTCTGAATATAATTTCGTTTTCATATTAGGATGTTTTGACCGCTGAAAAGTTCGTACTGTTAGCCCATCGGTTCGATAGTACAACCCAAGTAGTAAGCGCACCGACCTGCACAGGCGAGGAACGGTTGGTCGTATCGCCTAAGCCTAGCGGCCCATACGTGCCGTTATAACCCCACGCCCATAAAGTACCATCGGTTTTTAGAGAGAAATTACAATTCGATCCAGACCCTAATTTTGACCAATCTGTGAGAGCGCCAATCTGAACAGGAGATGAATAGTTAGTAGTGTCCTCTTGGCCTAACTGCCCATAGTTGTTCTGCCCCCATGCCCACAGAGTACCATCAGTTTTAACAGATACTCCTCCTAGTTGTTGAGCAGTAATCTCACTCCAATCAGTAAGTGCGCCGACTTGAACAGGAGAAGATACTTTAGTGGTGTTTCCGTGACCCGTTGCGCCATTGTCACCATCCCCCCAAGTCCACAGTGTTCCGTCAGATTTAACACCAAAGCTAGTACCAAAACCTGCTGAAATTTCTGTAGTCCAATCAGTAAGTGCGCCAACTTGTACGGGTGAAGAATGGTTGGTGGTATTGCCTTGACCCAGTTGCCCCTCATTGCTGCGCCCAACTGCCCAAAGCGTACCATCGGTTTTTGTGGCTATTATATGGAAAGCCCCTAGTGCTATTGCGCTCCATGTAGTAAGAGCGCCCACCTGAACAGGGGAAGAGTAATCAGTGAGATTGCCTTGTCCTAACTGTCCAAAGGCGTTTTTACCCCACGCCCATAGAGTGCCATCAGTTTTGACGGCTGCACAAAATTCGCTCCCCCCTGCCGCTACCGCCCAATCGGTAAGAGCGCCCACCTGCACTGGAGAAGAAAGGCTAGTAGTATTGCCATGACCTAATCGACCACTACCGCCGCTTCCCCATGTCCATAGAGTGCCATCAGTTTTGACGGCTAACTGCATAAATTCACCACCAGAGGGTGTGGCCCAAGTAGTAAGAGCGCCGACCTGTACAGGGGATGAATAAGCGGTGATACTACCTTGACCTAACTGCCCATAAGCCCCTTCCCCCGTACACCAAAGCTCCCCCCCATTAAAAATTGCAATGCTATTACTTGCGGCACTTATACCGCTTGGCCCGTAAGCGTTAGTAGCACCAACAGTAACAGTATAAGTTTGCCCTTTGGTTAAACCTGTAACCACAACGGGAGAAGATGACCCGCTTGCGGTAAAGACCGCAGCAGTAACGGTGTCGGTAGCGAATGCCTCATAACTCGTTATTGCACCACCACCCACATCCGAGGGCGCAGTAAAAGCTATAGAGATTCCGTCAGCCCCTGATTCCGATGCTGTTCCAATAGTGGGCGCATCCGCTACTAATAACGGATTGTAACCGGGACGTATAAAGCCGCCGAGAGTATCGCCTATAGGCATAGCCTACTCCTTACTAATCTTCAATTACTTCATAGCTTATGGTGTAAGCAATCTTGCTCGCTGTCCCACTTGTGACGACAATCGACTTATCTTCCATCAAGTAGATCGCAGTAGTCTTGTCTACAACAATCAAGGAAGCATCCGCCGGTACTGAAACGGTGGAAACGATGGGATAAGCTGTACCAGCGCCAGCATCTTGGTCTGTAATCGACACAGTAGTGTTAACAGCACTGCTTCCGTCTACGTTAGCAGCCACAATCTGGTTAATTTTATAAACCTTACCGCTGGCGGCAGCGTTGGACAACAGCACGTTAGCCGCTGTATCACTGGGCGTAAGCAATGCTGATTCACCTAGAATACTTGTTACATTTACTATATTGGGATTTGCCATCTATTTTCTCCTAAAAACCCATTACCATCGCCAGTGCGATGGAAAGTCCTGCTGATACGCCGGGGGCGGCGGGTGTACTTGATGCCCACGTTCCACCTGCACTTGTCAATACATTACCCGCCGTGCCGGGAGCAACCACTTGAACCGCTGATGTGCCATTACCCAGAATTACATTGTCTGCTGTCAGAGAGGTAGCGCCTGTTCCTCCATTTCCTACAGGGAGAGTCCCCGAAACATTAGCTGTAAGGCTGCAATAAGTTGTAGAAGTGGAATTTGTTCCACCGTTGGCAATGGGAAGGGTTCCGGTAATTTGTGAAGTAAGATCAACACTCCCAAGGGTTCCACCCAAAGTCACAGTACCAGTGCTAGTAATGGGGCCGCCCGTAAGCGTAATGCCATTAACAGTTCCGCTGGTTGCAACAGAGGTTACTGTTCCTACCCCAACCTCACTGGGATTGGCTGTCAATACAGCCCCACCCGCTCCGGCTCCATCGGTATACAGCATAGCCCTGTCGCCATTAGCGACATTAACTGTTCCACCCGACCCCTGCTTGATCGTAATGATCTGTCCCCCGGTAGTGGCATTTTCGATAATCCACACCTTGGAAACAGTATTCGGTGCAAGTGTCAGGGTACGGGTCGCTGTTAAAGTACCGGCAGAGGTGAATTTAAGATACATCCCCCGCATACCATCTGCGACCCCGTCAGCCATAGTAAAGGTTTCATCGGAATCCGCCGCCACCTGTTCAGTGCCGTAACCAAGACCTTCGCCAATAAGCTCAAGGTTGGTATTGGTCGAATCCCCCCATGTACCGCTCTCGTCGCCAGTGGCGATCTCTTTTAATCTTAAATTGTTTACATACGTTGCCATCTCATTACCTCATTATGTCGGTATATCTGTCCATCCGGGGGTTTGTGCGTCAACAACAGGAATCCAGTTAGGAGTCTGGGAAGGAACTATCTCCTCCCAGATAAGGACTCTGCCTACATAACCCGTGGCATATACCCCTACTGGATGTACATTAGTTTTGTTTACAACAGTAACAGCACCCCCAGAAGCAGTAGCCGCAACTCCGGTGACAGGGACTTCGATGAGTAAATCTACTGTAACTGCGCTACCAGTCGCGGTAGCGGAAAGGCCGGTAACAGAAACATTTCCGGTTCCTGTTACGGTTACTGCGTTGGTTGAAGCTGTTAAGCCGGGGGAGGTTACATTAACTGCAACGCTGGTTATTGGGCCAGCCGTTCCTACATAACCTGTAGCTGATAGCCCTGTGACATTGGCTATTCCATTGTGATAAACGGTAACTGATCCAACATAGCCCGTTCCAACAACACTGCTGACAAATACATTTCCGGGTGCATCTACATTGGCATCACCTACCACTCCAGTAGCAGATACCCCAGTGACGCTGACAAGCGCGTCAGCGGCTACAGTAGCCGTGCCGACCGAACCTGTCGCAAAAGCAATCGCTGATGCAGGCTGTCCCCACGGACCAGTATTCCAGGTAGAGCGGCCCCAGCCGCTCAAGACAATGGTTACACCGCTTTCACCCCACGGGCCTGCTCCCCATGTCGAGCGGCCCCACCCTGCCATTAGGCTATCCTGATAATCGCATTACTCGAATCATCAGTAGGGAAAACTATTTTGAAGTCACCGGCTGTGGAGGTTTTATCACTCAAAAAGTCCAGCACTACCACGGTTGGATCACCACTGGCGGAATCATTATAGATGAGAGCGCCTCGCGCTGTGATCGTTGCCGTACTCCAGGTGAAGTCATCAAAATCGGTAAAGCCGGTAGTCCCTGTAGAAGTAGGGGTAACATTAGTCAATGCCCCACCTCCAGCCGAGTATCCTGTTCCTGTAATCTCATCACTGGTTGTATAGGCTGTAGTAGCCGCCGTAAAGGACGCGCTGTTGTCATACAGCGCTATCTTGAACGTGTTACCAGTAGAGTTCGTGAAATTATGTGTTCCAGTCATCAGCTCTTTCTTGAAGCTGGTACACATATAGTTGCCAGTAAAAGCCATCAAAGCCTCCTTATCTGTTCGGCTAGAGCGGTTTCTCCAGCATCAAGTAAAAGATTATAAATAGTTGTTCGCTCGCTTTTCGCCGTCTGTTGCAGGTATATCAAAACCACCTGCTCAATCGTGGACTGAAACGCCTCGGCCTGCTGCCTGATAACAGGGTCAGCAGTAGCTGCCACGGAAATAATCTTCGCAGCACAGCTTGCCGCTAATTCCTCAGCAGTAAAGCCGCGCTTGGTTGTGGTCTCCACCAGAACCGAACCGGCACTTCCATTCATACCTGAAACCAACATCAGACTCTCACACTCCTGACCATGCCGGAACGGAAATTATCCGTCGTATCGTAACCCTCACCAAGAGATTTAAGCCGCATCACGGAATCATCGTATTTAGCCTGATACCAGCCCAGTAGTTCGCCATCGCCCTTGAGGAAGGTATAACCTTCCACCAGACACCCATAAAGCAACGCATTCTCGGCATTGGTTCCAAGCCAGCTTGTACCACCGCTAGAGACAGTGATTGATTCAGGCTCATACAGATAGTGCAGCTCGGTAGCAAAATTGGCGTTAGGGGTTGGCCCTAGAATAAAAGTGTCCTCGTCAAAAATACTGTAATACTTTGGAACATTTTCAGTTGCCTCTACGGGATAGGCTTCACGCATGAAGTTCACATCCTTGAACACCAGATATTCATAACCGGAGTTATCAATAGCAAGGGAATAGGAAGCGAGAAAGTCAGATGGCATCGTCAGGTAAGGGTTACCCTGACTCAATGTTCCGGTAACATTCTTACGGAAATCAGGGAGTTGCACAGTACGCAGTATCCGCTCTTCCGCCTGCGTAATAATCAGGGGAAGATTCGTAACAAACGTGGTCTCGCTGGACTCAAGATAATCCTGAATAGCAGTCTTTAATGTGGTAAAGGTAAAAGCCATTATTAGTATCCGTCAGCTTCTTTTTTCAAAATATACCCGTTTGGATAAGAGTCTCGGTCATCACAATGCGATACTCTGTGGCCTTCCATCGCTCCATGATAATGGGTTTTACCACATCTCTCGCAATCAAAAATGTACTGACCATTTTCTTCACGACAAACTATTTCTGGAATCATGTTATTTCCACCGTTACTCTGCCTACATGACCAGAACAATCCAGACCCACTGTACGACTACCCATCGCGGTTACACCGCCGCCCACCGGGTCAAATGCCCCCAGTATCCGGCTCTGGAGATAACCACCATCAGGTCTTGGGTCGCGTAACGCCTGCGGGTCAGACATATTGATCATGCCCAGCTTCCATTGTGGATTGTCCACATCCAGCACATCACGCCCTACCAGCATACCGTTTGGCCTGCCAGCCTCGATCTGAGGCACAAGGTCTCTTAACTTGTAACGGAAACCAGTCCTGTCACAAAACCCGAATGCATGTTTACCGCTCGCAAAACTGCTCATAAGTATTGATACCCACCCGGAACCACATACAGGGAAGCTTTCTCTCTAGCCGCATCGGATGCAAGATTCCATTGTTCTTCATAATCCTGTTTAAGGAATTCAATCTTCGGTGCTGCCTCCGGTTTCTTGATGGCAATCTGGTAAGCCAGACCCGCAGTAAGCGGAGGCAGGAACCGTGCGGGGACATCCACGTTGAGAGTAGCAGGTGTCCCACTATCTTCAATTCGTTCCATGTAGTAATAGCCCAGAGTCCATGTCTGCGAGGAATCAGGGATTGGCCATACATTAACGGTGATGCCGCTGGGCGCTCTTTCAACCCAGTACTGGATCGGTCTGCCCTCAAGCAACTTGTTGGTCTGGTGGGAATACTGGGCGATGGATATACGCTGCATGGTAAGGTCGGACTGCTTGGTGGTGCTTCCTGCGTTGGTTCGCATGAAGGCTTCCACTATGTCCAGCTTCTCCCCGGTAAGCGCATACGACCCCGTTCCAGGGGTAAGCGCAAAGCTCGTATCCTTCACCGTCCATAAACTTAACCCCCTGTTCTGCCATTCCAGCATAAGCAGGTCAAGACTGCGCCGTGCAGTACGGTAATCAAAACCAGTACGCATCTCGATATTACAGCGCTCGTAGGCTTCCTCCATGATCTGTCCCAGATCAAGGGTGAAGGTGTAAGTTCCGCTAGTCGCCATTAAACTATTCTTCCTCTGGTAGTTCCCTGCACAGCTTTACCGTCACCAACCCTGCCGCCTGAGAACATCTTGCGATTGATTCCGGCCTCACTCAGGGCAATAGCCATTGCCTGATTACGGTTAGTAACCTTATGCCCAGAGCTGGATTTGAGTTTGCCATCCTTAAACTCACCCATTACTTTACGGACCTTGCTGTTCTTGTCCATTATTTCTTGAACCCCTTCAAGGTCTTGGCAAGGTTAGCGCGTTTTCTGGTAGTGGGATTCTTCGATTTACTTAACTTCGTTAATTCCTTGCCACTTATTTTCTGGCCTTTTTTCACCCCAGCAGCTCTACGCAAGCTACCCGGCTTCTTGATCGCCTTCTGAATCCAGTTCTTTTTACCTCTTGCCATTTCGCCTCCGGTTAACTGTTCGTGAAGTTACTGCCAGGTTAGATCGTTTGTTGTTGTTTGGATTGCGGTCTTTGTGATGAACATCCCGCTTGTCGCCTTTTGCTACAGCTCCGGTTGCAAGCAGTTTATTTCTACCTGCATTACGACCGGCCCTACGCTTTTTCTGCACGGGTTTAGCATGGTAGTTCTTGTACTCGCTACGATAATTTCTAGCCATCAAACTGCGCCTTGTAGGCTTGCTTAACCAAAGATTCTTTCTTTTCCCTGCGGTCTAGCTCTACACCGAACTCACGCGCAAATTCCTCAAGCTCCAGCTTCGTCTTCTTGTTAAGATCGGCTCGGCTTGTTTCTTCTACGAAAGTAACGGATTTAAGTGGAGGCTCAACTATTTCTTTTTTTTTAGGCGCTGCCTTCTTCTTAGGAGTCGAGTTTCCACCCATCTTCGCCAACCTTGCCTTGGCCTGGCTCTTCTCCATAAGATCAAAGACTGCAATGTCATACTCTCCATCTGCATTCTTTGAACCTATCTGGTAGACAGGGCGACCGTCACTGAAATTTCCGTTCTGAAATATCTCTAACTTAGCCATTTAAACCTCTATTCGTAGTTCTTGATAAGTGTCAGGACAACCACATAGGTATCACCTGTTCCTGCGCCGTTAGTTGTAAAAAGAATGTCTCCCGTTTTCCCAGCAGCCGAGTTATTGGGAATGCCAGTAAATGCTGAAAAATCAAGCGAGTCCGAATAGTTCTCCGGTAAAGTTGCAATCAGGGTATTGACGGTCGCATCGAATTCTATTGTTACTGACATGTTATAGGTAGAGAACTGTATGCCAGCTACAGAAACGCTGGTACAGGCTGCGCCTGTTCTGGGTTGTGCGCTTAAAGCACTAACGCTCACCTTAACTACAGCCGACTCTCCAGTGCTATCGCTTACGTTAGTAAACTTCATGATGGCGTTGCGAGGGCCATCCTGTATTGTCTGGCTTGTTACTAAATCTGCCATATCTATCTCCAAAAAGAGCGGGGCCGAAGCCCCGCTACTAAATTACGCATCTGCGAACGGTGTCTCCAGAGTACCGGAGCCAACCAAAACGCCAGACACTTGCCATTTGTTGGTATAGATAGGAACCACCTGAATGCTGGAACCAGCTATGCCCCCCTTGGTGGTAGTGTTGGTGTTTATCACATCATTACTACTGCCGTTGGGAATATATTGTTCCGCTGCCCCTGTCTTGCCGAGAATGATCGATCCCCAGAAGAGATCGCCCGGAGTTCCTGATCCACCACATTTTAACGCCAAGGTGCAGTCAACAAGAAAGACGATGTTATACATCAGCCCTGTATTGTTAAGAGTGTTGGGTTCTGCACCGGGGCCGCCGGTAGTGGGGTCAGCCGCCACGCTGATTTCAGGAAGCGTGAGGGTTAAGGAGGAGTCGTTAAGGAGAATAATCTTGCCGCCATGTGTAGTGGGGCTAAGAGTGGTGTCAACAGTAAGGGCAACAGTGGTCGCTGGGCCTTGGGAATAAAATCCCCCAAGTGAACGTACTGGGCCTTGAAATGTGGTTAAAGCCATAAGAGATACCTCTTTACGAAAGGATTCGTCTTAGCGTCTTCGTAAACGTCCACTGGGCTGGTCGCTAAAACTGTATGTTTCCCAGATAAAAGGGGGCGCTACGCACCCCCGATATCTACTACTGATTAGGACGTACCGGGCGAAGCCCAGATTCCTAGTGGATCAGAAACACCGAAACTGTACCGCTCGCGTGCTTTATAACGCACGTTACCAGTATCGAAGTCGCCATCCATTGAAGTCTCAAGCGGAGTACGCTCGAAGTGCTTCATACCATTCGGTACATCAGTGATGATGTAGAAAGCATTGCTGTCAGTCAGGTAGTGATTGACAGAGTAACCTTCAGGAATGGAGCCATTGTTCTTCAGGGCATTGATGTCGTTATCAGCAGTGCTGACGCGCAATTCAGAATCTAGGATTCTGGTTGCCACGAACATCAGGGCCGGTGGAACAATGAGCCTGCGAGGACGGGCTGCGATCAAAAGTCCACGCTCATCGGTGAACGCTGCAATCTGGATCACAGCATCTTCGAGTGAGGTTTCGTTAAGGTCAGCCGCTGTCGCGGGCCGGTTAGAGTTAAAGCCACCATTAACCTGCGGGTGACCGCCTCCACCAGTTACGCCATCGCCTACCGCTGTGAACAGGTTAACACCATCGCCAGACTGATAAGCGTTAGTGAAACCGTTGTTCAATGGAACGGCAGCCTTGACTTGCTTGGTGTAAGCCATAGCTCTTGCCAGTGCCTTTGTGTATCGCTGTGACAGGGAAGCATAGAGGTTATCCTCCATTGCCTCTTCCGTAATAGCGAAACCCTGAGCAATGGTCTCATGGGTATAGCGAGCCGTGAACGCTTCCTGCGCTGAATCATAATTGATTGCAGAGCCTTCAGGTTTCACTGGAGCCGCGCCAAAACCACTCAGTTTTACTTCTTCCTCAAACGAGCGGTCGGATGATTCAGTTTCGTAAATCATTCGATCTTCGTCTTCGTACTTTGCATACTCTAAGCCAAACAGGGCATTAAGACCCGGAAGTAGCTCTTTGAGCATCTGCGCTCTTGAAATAGCCATTCGCTAGTCTCCTATACGCCTAGGGCGGTACGGTACTGGTGCATCCCTGAAACATAAGTCAGGAGAACATCAGTGTATGCATCACCTACCGCACTATCCGGCCCATTCACAAACTCAAGAATACGCAGGGGTAGTGTATTAGTCGTAGCAGCCGAACTCGCTGTAACAGAGTTCTTGCTACGCATAATAGTGGTAGAACCGGAAGTTTGGGTTACTGCAATGTTATTACCCAAGGTAGTTTGCGCCAGAGAACCATTCGCCTGCATTCTGAATACAGCGTCTGGATCATCAAGCACATAGGCCATAGCGTCAGTCGCTACAGTCCCAGTAGGCCACATCTGGTTAAATGTGGGCTGGCTGGTATTTGGGTCTGTATAAAAACAGCCCATGAATATACCAACCGGGGTCATCGTGGTCGTACCAGTATCTTTTTCAAGAGTCCCGGTGTTGACCAGTTTTACAAAGTCACCATAAAAAACATTAGCCCCGTAAGTGCTGGCTATGGATATATGGCGAACCTTGCCGGAGAAAGAACCACAAGCGCTTAAACCGCCGACTGGTTCTGCTCCCATAGGGGTCGCTGTTGCTGACATAATTATCTCCTCATGTCATCACTTAAAAGACAACCCCAGAAGGGTTATCTTTTGCCAAAGGTAGTCCTGCTCGACCGATCTTTAATTAACGGCATCACAGGGTTCTCTTCTCGCATAAAAGTATTATCTACGGCTTCCATCTGATCATTGGCTATCTTGGCATAATACTCGGCACGCTTGATTAATTCCTCTTCTGGAATCTTGCATAACAACAAGCCACCAACCTCGACATTTCCCTTAAACCGGGTTCCAACATCAGACATCACCTCCAATTCAGGATGGTCATCGGCGCGAACCGGAACCCATCCTTCTCTCATTTTCTGCGAGACATTAGTGTTGTCTGCCTGACCTAATACGCTGGTACGAACCCAGCGGAACGCCCATCCCTCTTGAGGGGCGGGGGTAGGTAACGAGGAGGCTGGCCTCCACGAATCATCAGGTCTTTCTTCGCTAGGACGTTCCTCTTGGGAACGGGATGAGCGCGATTCTTCTTCCGACATTAGCCTTACTCCTGTAATTTAAGGTATGCGTCAGCATAGTCTTTGTTAGATACACCAATCTGTCTCGCGATGTCAGCTTGGGATTTCGTAAGCTTCACTTTGCGTCCCCGCGCCCCGTTGTTCCTAGTGGAGGGTGCGACTACGTTGGTAGTTCCGCGAGTTGAAGCAGGCTGGCTTACATCCGCCTGCTCCCCCTCTGAAAAATAGTTTGGGAATAAACCCCGCATTTGTGTGTCTACCTCCTGATAATACGCATCAGCGTCCACAGAAGGCGTTGTGCCTCTTTCCATCAGGTTATCATGAACCGCCAGAGCGGCCGCAGTCATCACCTTCTGGTTGGGGTCAACCCTCTCTCCAGGTTGAGCCGTTAATTTAAACCACGGATTTTGCTGCATCCACTGCTGCTGGCGCGGATCGAGCGGCGCGGGAGCGGGTGGACGTTTAGGCGGCGCTGGTGGCGACTTCTTCTTGGCCTGAACGCGCCTCTTCTGTTGGGTTTCCCGCGAAACAATCTCGCGGTGTTCTGCCTGAGCATTGTTAAGGCTTTTCTGGGCCTGCACAATCTTCTCGGTATCTCCTTCTTCGTGAGCACTCTTGTAACGCTCCTCGGCCTCAGCAAGCTGAAGCTCGGTCTTCTTCTTGACCGACGAGATCAGGGCGTTCTCACCTCTCTGCAAGGTGGTTTTGAGCTTCAGGTTTTCATTATGAAGCTGCTTGGTGACACGCACGGCTTCCTGAGCCTGACGTTCAGCCTCACCGCGTTTGCGTTTGTCTTCATGATTAACAGCGCGTAGCTTGTTAATCCGCTTCTGAACCTTCATCCCATAGGATTCAAGCTCGTCCTGCGTAATATCGTCATTAAACTGTGACGTATCGATGTCCGCCTCAACGGCTCTGGCAGGCTTCTGCTCCTCGGTTGGGGTGTCATCAATAACCTCCACATCCTCAGACGGTGCTTCCTCCTGATTACCTACTTGCGCCTTCACGCCAAAGAACTGGTCTTCGGGTGGCGTTTGAGTTTCCTGTACCTCTTCAGCTTCGCTCATACCTTTACAATACCTCGCGGGTCTTCAACAACAGCTTCAACGCTGTCATCGTTAATTAGCCTGAATTCCTTACCACGAACTAAAAACCTAGTGCCTGAATAAGACCTCATTAAAATGAAATCCCCAGCTTTACAGTAAGGGCCACTGCTAAAACGCTTGGCATCCTTATAAGCATCAGGGCCAAGTTTTATCACCATTCCTACTACCGAACCGACCTCTTCAAGTTCCAGAGTATTCGCTGACTTGATAATGCCGCCTTCGGTTTTCTCGTCCGGTTCGGGCATCGCAATCAGAATCTTGTAACCTGTAGGATCAGGAAGCTGGTGTGCTTTCCTCGGCTCTTCGGCGGCCTCTATCTCTACCGCTCCTGCTAACGCCTCTGCCATTAGTTTATCCTTGCACTGGAAGAAAGTGTCCAGAGTCACTTGCACCGCTTTATGCGGAGAATCACCCTTCTTCGATTTTCTTATTCAAATCAAGAAGTTCTCTTTCTGCCATAGCAAGCCCTTCAATAATGCCACAGCATTTGGAATATTCATCAAAGTTTTTACAACCACCCGCGCTTAAATGATCGGCGGTATCGTTCATCATGACCCGTATTCGCTCACGCAGCGCCTGAAGGGCCGGATTACTGAAGACCTCAGTCATCCCTGTCCCTTTCGCTTATCTCTCTGGTGCGCTCGTCAATCATGATTTCCTTGGCTATCTCTGTACCAAGCTTGGCTCCTTCGAGCTTGTCCTTGGAAGCAATCTTGCGGCTTTCAAGTTCTTCCTTGGTATTGGTCTCGGCAATCCTAACACCGAGCTTCGCGCCCTCAATCTTCTCATCAACGGCTAACTTCTCACGCTCAAGGTTATCCTTGGCGGCAGCCTTTTCAAGATCAGCATTGATCTTGGCCATATCCACCTGCACCTTGTCAGCGGCCTTCTTGGCTTCCAGCTCAAGCTCGGCCTCCTGTAATTGCATAACAGGGTCTTCCTGCTGGGCAGCCATCTCTTCAGCCTGAGCTTCCTGAACAGCTTTTCCTGTTAACTGCTCAGCGGCAGGAGCCACAAGCTTCGACAGACGGTATTCAATATCCTCCGGCAGGCTTGAATCAACTGGCGGTAACGATACCCCCAGCTCTTTCTCAATATCTCTTCTGTACTGGAAGGCCACATGTTCCGCTATGTGCGCGGTAAGGGCAGCCTGTTTCATCTGGGCATCAGGGGCCAGATTAAGCAATTCGGCCAGTTTCGGATCGTTCATAGCCGATACATGCGCCTCTATATGGGCTGCATGATCCTGATATATAAAGGCTTTCACCGGCTCGCCAATCATCAAGTCCATGTTCTCCGAGATCGGATCGGTTGGCTTCATATCGTCCGTACTCGGCACGATCTTGTCTGCATCCCTGATTCCAAGAACTTCCAGCATCTGGCGGTGCAAAAGGGGCAGGTCATACATCTGCGGAGCCTGTGCAGACAACTGAAGGGCTGCCTGATACTGCATAATCCGCTGCGCCATAGTCCCTGAATTGGGATCACTGACCGGAATGATGTCTATACGGTCATCAAAGTCCTCGGTAGTGATGGCGTTCTCTTCACTGCCGTAGGGGTATTCATTAGGGCCGTGATCCTTGACAATACCGGACAGAATTTTAAGTTCTGTCTTCATTGCCGCGTGGACACGGGCCTGCACCGCGCTCAATACCTTCATTTCGCGCTCAAGCAGCGCAAGAGTCGTGCCAACTGGCGCCTCTCCGTTGATATCAGCCGCTTTTACGTCGGCTGCGGAGGCAAAACGCCTGCCATCCTGCACAATTTCCTGCAACATCTGGTGAAGTACGGCAGATGGCTCTTTATAGGGTAAAAAGGTGATATTGTCGCGGATTACACCGCCGGGAACGTCCACATCGCGGAATTCTCCGGGCATAATCGGCGAATCATCGCCCTTAATTCGTAATCCACGGGCTTTCAGGCCACCGGGAAGGTTAGCCAGCGTTCCTGCGTCAACTAATTGACGTAACAGGGAGGTTGCCGACTTGGTCAAGCCCCCAATCATGTGTACCAGACCGAATCCGTAGAAGCCAAGGCCCGGTAAGTACTGGTAATGGACAAAATGTTGACGCTTTAGCTTTAATTCGTCATCTTCATGCCAGTTACGGCGGATCGCCAGCACCTGATTGGAGCTTTTGTCCACGGTAATGACATAAGGCAACCCGATTTTAGTCGGTTCGCCGTTATCCAAGTCCTCAAAACCGGGTAAATCCACGCTTACCATAATCTCAAGCAGCGTATGTCGTTGATCTACCTCGTAATTAGGGCTATCCCCAGTGAGTTTGCTGTACTTGGCCGCTATTTCAGTAGTATCAGGTGCTGGTGCAGGCAACTCAATGTCTGCATAGAACCCCATCTGCTGTAATTTCAGTACCTCGTTAGGGGTTTTCTTCATTACATGGGTGGCACGCTCACAGGTTTCGAGGTCTGCCGCCCCATAACTAACTACAAAGTCCTCAGCCGGTACAAACATAGAGCAGGGTCGCCCCATATTAGGGTCGTAATAGACTTTCCTGAAAGCCGAACCTGCAATGGGTAAAGAGAAAAGAAGCTTTTCTGTTTCACCACGGTATTCAGTCATCTCTACCGTCATCAGGTAGTTTAGGTAATCCTGTACACGGTCTGCCTGCTTGGACTTCTTATCGGTAATCTCACCAAGGATCGTGGTCTTGGCTGGGCCGCTGGCAGGGAATATCTCCATGATGGTTTGCGACTGGAACCTCACCACCGCCTCGGCAAGCAGTGGGTGAAAAACCCCACATGCCCCGTCCCACGGGGTGGTTCTGTCTTCAAAGCGCATTCCCAGCAGGTCGAGTCCCTTGATATAGGACTCTTCCCAGTCATGACGGCTTTCCTTGTCTGCGTTATATAGGTTGACCAGCTCACTGCCGAGCTTCATCAGCTCGGTATGATCCATAAATTCAGCAAGGTTATCACCGTGTTCGGTGCTTACCTCATCAGCATTGGGGTCAAAATCCACAACAACGGAACCGTCTTCATCGGTAATGCTCACCGATTCAGGGTTCACTATCTCAATCTGGAGTTCGTCTTCCTCCGGTTCTTCCAGAGGATATACGCCTAGCGGTCGGTCTATTGCCACTACACAATTTCCCTGAACTGACCACCTCTGGTTGCCGCACCCATACCACGCGCTGTAATAGTCTTGGTCTTGGGTTCACCCATATTCAGATTAACGGCTGTAGGAGAAGGGGCGCGTCCCCCGGCTCTCCTCTTGACCCGCTTGTTGCCTTTATCCATCGTGCCGACAGCGGCATACTTGCGGCGACCACTGGCTTTCTCCATCCCTTCACTTTCCTTGCGACGGCCTGCCATTCCACCCTTGGCCTTCTTGATCATCTTCCCAGTAAGGACATCCTCTCCCATCGCCATGCGTTTATGCTGGTTAATCTCAGGAGACAGCGTAGCCGACTTCTTGGTGGTGCGCTTGGTCTTGGAGCGAGACTTTTTCTTGCGGTTGCGTTCACCCAAAGACTCATCGAGTCTGGCGTTATAGCCCTGTTTCTTCATATGAATTTCGCTCCTTTCTTACGAGGAATCCTTCCGCCGGTTTTAAATCCAACACGACCACCGCTCGCCCAAGGCGCAACAGATGGTGGCACTAATCCGGCTCTATCAGGGCCACGGGGTGAGGTCGGATAACGTACCGCTGCTCTCCGATTAACGGCAGCAATCGCTGCCTGAATGGCGGCTGGGTCGACGTTTATAGATGGGCTAAATGCGGCAGCCTGTCTGCCGATAGCACCACCGTACTGATATCCTCTAGCCCTGCGATCTCCCAAATAGTGGCGCAATGAACGAAAGCGTTGGTTAGGATCATCGCCATGCGGAATCCGCCTTGCAATCGCTGGCCCCATCGCGGCAGCTTGCCGTCCTATAGCACCACCGTACTGGTAGCCTGCTGCCTCACGGCGCAGCCTGTGCATCTCGTCACGGGCATTACGCTCACGGGAACCAACCCGCGCTAACTGGTCGCGTCTGTCCCTGCGTTCAGCCGCATCATGTGGCCTTCTGGCCCTGACCCGGCGCAGCTCATCGGCTGCATTATCCTGTACGCCAATAACTCTGGCTTCTTCATCCCGAAGGTTTCTACCGCCTCGGCGGTATCCCTTGCGTACTCCACCACCGGGTTTCTTGGCGGTGCTTTTGTAATAGGTTGGCATAATCTTGACCTTTAAATAATTAGTGGGAGGTTGGCGGCGCTCCTTCATCGGCTCGCTGCTTCATATGATAACTATGCTCTAAAGCATTAATAGCCTCCTGAACCTTCCGGTATATACCATCAAGGATCGCGGGAACCTCCTGACGAGGCCAGCTTTTCGGGGCTATCAGTCGTTTAGGATATTTCTTTCTATGCTCTCGGCTTAGAAATCTGGCTTCCTCTGCATCTAGCTCAAAACCAACAGTGGCTTCATTTGAGCTAAACGTTACCAAAAATGTATCAATTCGCCTGTGTATTCTCTTTGGTTTGACAGGAGCAACAGTCTCTTCGTAGCGCTCCAGCGTGACATAGGGGAAACAGTTACTGTGGTATTTGTGATCATGCCTGAAGGTAAAGTTATTACGTTTCAGGTCATGGACGCACATATCAATGATTGCCCCCAGAATATCATCATTACCGGCAAGGGCTACACCACAACTGGCTTGTTTCCTCTGGTCTTGTTCTCTTTCGTTATTCAGGGCTTGTTGAACTTCTTCTGGCAACGAATCAAAATCAACCTTCTCATAACCTGACGCACTGAATATACCCACCTTATATGTATCTGCTGGGCCTTTCCCAAAGGTGATCTTTGGGTCGGCATCCTTGCGCTGATAAACCCTAGCTGACACACCATCACCAAGGTCAGTGGTTTTAGCTTCCAGCTCACCTCCTTTAAGCATGGTTTTATCAAAATCTTTAATCCACTTCTCATACTCTTCGTCAGTCATAGTGCTTCCCCTTCTAGACGCTCTAGCACAGCCAGAGCATTAGCAAGGTTTAACACCGCTTGCGAGGATTTCATGGAAGCATCTGATGACGGGGTCTTGTATGATTTTATTTCTCTGGCTATTTCTTCTATGGCTTCTTTTATTTCACTCTTCATAGGGTTCTAACTCCTGTGATTAATGTTAGTGGGTGGGAGTGGCTACTTGCAGGGTTCCGATAGATTAACCCGTGGAATTGCACCACTATTACACTCCCGTAAACCTAGTAGTAATCCCCCTTGCGGGTCAGTTTTGGCTCGTCATCTGCCTCGTCGCTGCCGAGACTTAGAAAGCCGCCCTGTCTGAATCTTAACAGCGCCTGGGTAGATGAATCGACGAGATCGTCATGCTCCCCTGCGGGGAATGCCGCAAACTCGTTCATCACCTCTTCCGCGAAGCGGTGTTCAGGACACCACACCACCCCGGACGCAAACAGGTCTGCCACGGCGTTAACCCTGGCGATCTTGTCATTTCCCCGTGATGGAGTAAATTCGGAAACCGGAATGCCCATCGCCCTTAATTCAAAGATCAATGGCATGCCAGCCGCTTTCGCCTCGACAATAAACGCATCAGGTTGTACCTCCTGATACTTCTCATAGGCGGTTTTCTTGAGTTCTGGAAATTCAAGGCGCTCCTTGAATGCATCCAGCAGGATGATATTGGGTGTGGTTATCCCCTCATCATTGGGTTTTGAGAAAACACCCCATGTGGTGCAGGCGGAATAGTCCGACCGCTGGGTCTTGAGAAATGCCGTGTCCCATGACTGGATAACAAAATCACACTGTGGCGGGGAATCCGGTTCCCAGATGTTCCACCACTCACGCTTTACCAGCGCGCCTTCCTCTGCGGTAGGGTTCTGCTGATACTGGGCAGTCCACTTCGACGCAGGTAGCTCATTACGCAAAGAGATAAGCTCTTCAAGCCCCCAGAACTGGGGCCATAAAGCCTTTTCTTTTGGTTGGTTTTCGTACATAATTGCAGGAAATTCAATGACTTCCCACTGATCGGTTCCTTCCCGCTGAGTAGAAGCCTTGATGATCTTTCCTGTCAGGTCGCGCATGTGCCACCGTGTCATAACGATGACAATTGCACCTCCTGGTTGTAAACGCTGGCGAGGGCCGGATGTATACCAGTCATAGGTTTTATCAAATACCGAGGGATCAGCGCTTTGACCTTCCTGCTCACTATGAGGGTCGTCAATGATAAGCAGGTCTGCACCTTTACCGGTAACCGCACCACCAACACCGATAGCGAAGTATTCACCGCCTTTGTTGGTACTCCAGCGCCCAGCCGCTTTGGAGTCAGCCTGTAATGCCAGCTCTGGGAAAATTTTCTTGAAATCTACGTCATCGACGAGGTTACGAACCTTTCTGCCGAAACCAACTGATAACTCCGCGGTGTGGGCAGTCTGAATAACCTTCCTGTCAGGATACTGCCCCAGGAACCATGCAGGCAGAAGATAAGAGGCAAACTCACTCTTGGTATGCCGCGGCGGCATATTAACAATCAACCGCTTCAACTCACCACGCGAAATACGCTCAAACGCATCCGCCATGATCTTGTGATGCTCACCGTCTATGAACGCAGGCCACATCATCCTTACAAAATCAAGAAAACTGCCTCTGCCAGCCTCACGCCGGGTAGCGTCATCAAGCTCTTCAAGCAGCGCCAGAATCTCATGCTGATCAGGCAATGTCATATTATCAAGATCAGCAACCAGTTCCGGGCTTATGTTCACATAGCATCCTGAGAGTTAAAACCATGCACACTCTAGTGTCACACTAGTAGTGTCACACCAGGTTAACATCATAAATAATAAAAAACCCTATAACATCATACTCACGTTCACACACTATCGTTCACATACTATACGATGGTGTACGGTAACATCCTCTCCACATAACTCTAACCAATTTTACCATATAGTGCCTATTGACAAATTCACTGTCAACTATAAAAACCTTCAAAAATTTGAAAATAATTTTGTTGGGCAGGGACTCCTATGCGTTTATTGACATAATAGGGGGGTAGTCAAAAATATAGAATCGTTTGTGGGGAACTATGTCTCCGTAGTTTGGTGGGTGTTTCCTGGCACAGGGGGGGGTGGGGGTATTGACCTGATGGCATGCTGGGAATTGAGAGGCTAGGGTTGTGGGCAGTGCTATGAATGTGGGACATGTGGCACTGTTGGGATCGTATGGTAGCAGGTAGCACACTTACTGCTGACCATCAGCTATTGTTGACCACTCGTTCTAGTGTACTTGATCAGTGTCAGTGTCCAATGCTTTGTTACGTTGTGCAATCTCACGCAACCTCACCTCAATCTGTGCTGCTATCTCTTCACTGCTACGTTCGTTACCTCGGACCTCGACAACCTCGGTGAAGACTCCGCAACTTTTACCCAAGAGCTCCAGAGCTCGGATGCGATTGCTGTCCTTTGGCTCTGCATTAGTGGAATAGTGTTCCAATCGTTCAAGAACTTTCTGCTTGGTAGACAGTCCCTTCGAGAGCTGGGAGGCTTGTTCAGAAGCCATTCTCCTATCCCTTAGCTCGTTTATCATTGTGGCGATAGTGGGGTTAGCAGCTAGTCTGGTTGCTTCGCGTCTTATGGTAGAGGCTGCCATATTTTCACAGTCATAGGCGGAACGATATGCACTGGTGAGCTGGAGACCTTGACTACCCACTGCGATAGAGAACAAGCGCTGTTTATCTGTGAGCCCGTCGCGTCGTTTACCCATGCTGTGTTTACTCCAGCCTGATTCGATTGGAGTGAGGATACACTGCCGAGAGCCCCGCTGCAACGCGAGGGAAAACCGGACCGCCGCTGACGGCCTTCTGAGACCGTCCGCTAGACGATCCACTTGCCCTTAGCACTACTATTAATTCTTTAACCATCATCAGCAGGAGTGATTGTGTGAAGGAAAATATCAGAGACCATATGCAAATAATCCAGTTATTAGGCGTGATAATTGTTGCGCTCATAGGCAATAGGGAGTAGACTTCCCTCAGTAGTTAATTTCAACCAAATGAGAATGATTCTCAATAAGGAAAATGAGGCGAGGCGGACAGGGATAGCCGCCAAACCTCAAAGGACCAACGATATGCCTACATCATCAACAGCCGAATTAGTGGCGACCCCCGCACAAGCCGAATCATGGGTAACAACCCAAGGTACTTTCCATCGTGGCAATCCCCGCGCATGGTTGCAGTTCAACCACACGCACCCCGCAGCTCAGGCTGGCTTCGTTGCCAACGCCCGCTACGACATCGAGTATCTGCCCGACTTCGTTATATTAACCCTCAAGCCAGAAGGCAAACGCAAGGTCAGCAATACCTCGCGTGGCGCTACTCTGGATATCAACTGCCGTGCAACCAAGCAGTACGATTGGACCCGCGGTATCTACTGGCAAATCGAGCAGGGACTCATCATCATCCGCGCCGCTGTCTAGATTCAATCCACCATAGCCGATCCAGAACCCAGCCCAGCGCTGGGTTTCTGGGTGAGAGACACAGGAGAATATATGAATATCTTAATCGACATTGTTATTAAACGAGTGACCGGCAACGAATCTGGATTTGCCAACACACCAACTGGCTGGGGAATATTTCTGAATCACCACGGCCAATCTGAACTGGCCCACTTCTATGCCACGCAGCAACAGGCAACAGAACAGGCCGAATACATTGTAGCGAAAGCTAGAAGGGGCGAGCTCACTATCGATTGCCGATAGAGAGACCAACCCATCATCAACGAGGACTAACGATATGTTACCAGCCCAATATTGTCGAATAGAGACCGCCGCCGGAGGCGTCGGATGTACTCATAGGGAATTCATCCGCGCATGCCACGGAGTGCTAAGTGCCAAAGGTAAATCCAGAGGCAGCCGCACTTGGCGGCATGAATGGATTCGAGAGGGATTTACCCATCTCGAAAATTCTAGAAGACTTTTCTATAAGGTCGCGACCGGCTCAGCTTCTCGGTGCATCATCAATTAATCAACCAACGAGGACCAACGATATGACTGACACTACCATTAGAAGGGACTGCCCCCCATTTGTCCCCTACCTGAGACTGCGTGTTGTTGCAGAACAATACAGAACAAGTTTAAGGGCGAATGACAATGACGAGGCTCCAAGTTACAGGGGCAGCGACGGAATCAGGCGAAGGATTAATTCTGATTATTACGTTGTCGCGGAATTCTCGGACGGCCAATCATTTGCCGGACCAACGCGGTTCGGCACTCGAACTCAAGCTGATGCAATAGTCAAGTATCTCCGCAACCTTAACTATTTTTTCGATCCCAAGGACGCAGAGAAATTTAACTGGAAACCATACACCAGCTTGCCATCTGAGACTCTACACGAAGAGCTCCAGCGTAGGGGTTATCACCGACAATGGATAGGGGATAACAAGGACTAACCCTCAACCCACATAGCCCAAACCGAGCCCCGCTTAACTGCGGGTTCCTCGGTGAAAGACATCGGTACAGGCTCTGCCTGGAACCGGGCAAAAAATAAATCCGTACACCGCAGTGGTTGGTGTACTTCAACCGAGGACAAACATAATGACATACACAATTGATGACATCGAGAAGGGGTATTGCCAGATAGATGGCGGCACTGTCTATGAATGTTACTTTCCGAAAGAGCGCCAGTACTGGAACGGCTGGGCTGTCCCTGCCGGACTAACGGCAAAATCATTGTGCGATTTTATCGATGAATCGATGAGGTGTTACAGCCCGACAGATAACCCCGAAGACCACATAGCACGGGATGAATGGTGCGTTGACTTGCTGACCAGCATTCGCCCCTATGAGTATGGCGGCCTCACCATCTACGCAGTTGGTGACGGCCTCATCTGGGATGAAGTGAATCAATCAGGAGAACCAATATGAGCATAGCAATAGGGGATGCCTTCCTAGTGAAAGGCGGTTGCAACAGCCACGGGGCTGGGACACAGCTAGCAGTGGTCCGAAAGATTACGAAGCAGGGGAACGTCTACTGTTTCAAAATCTCCAAGCGTACCGCCAGTGTCGTGGCACGCAACTATCGCTTGGATACAAACCATGTGATTGAAGCCGTTGACTTCAACAAATGGATTGCACATCAACAACATCCAAAGGGAGCTCGCCTTGTGCGACAGCTCGCAGAGATCACCGAAAATGAAAAACAAGGAGATACATAATGACTGACAGACTAACAGTTAAAAACGTGAAGCACAGCGAGTTCGCATCGCATGAAACTTACTGCTTTGAATGCTCGGTTTATTTCGACGGGATCAAGGTTGCCACAGCGGATAACGAGGGGCGTGGCGGCCAGACTTTTGTTTCCTTCACTGATCGGGATGCAGAGAAAAAAGTACGAGCATGGGAGAAGGAACAGCCCAAGATTGTCTCCGAGTACAAGAGCCATAAGGACGATGATGAATTCTTGAGCTACCCCTTCAGTTTGGAGAGTGCCATTGATCCATTGGTAGGTGATTTTATTACTGAGCGCGACCTAAAACGAAAGCTGAAAACAAAGCTCCTCATTGCCGATGATGAATGCAGTAAGGGAGAATTTTATACTTGGACGCTGAATAAATTTGGTCAGCTACCCATTGATGAGGTAGCTAACATTGTCCTTTCTGGGAACAAGTTCAAAAATCCTGTGGTTCTTAATCTGCTGCCTTTCGAGGAAGCCCTGAAAAAATGGGGGAATAACTAACATGCCATACATCAACTATAGCGGAGCGCCTTGCGGCCAATGCGGAAAGCATGGCGAGCACAAGACAACATGCCATCACTGCGGACGGGGCGAGCACATCGCCCAGCTTTCGTTCAAAGATTTCCAAGCGTCGAAACAATTCATTGAAGAGGATACCCCGTATAACGAGTTCGAGGGAACTTACCGCGGGTATGTCTATCTCGTTGGGGAAAACATCGGGGAAGCCCGAACCAGCCATCTCAATGAGAAGGAGCGCTACGATCTGGAATATCGTTCTGCCTGGGGAGACGATGCACCAAGTCATCTGCTCCCCTACTTCCACATACTACAGGTGGATTCACCTTACGATGAGGACGAGGACAAGGGTCACTGGCTGCTCACGATTGAACAAGAGAGCCTGTATGGGGATCAGCTCGAAGCCCTCGAACACAAACTGTATGAATGGGTATGCGGCGAGTTGTTCCTAGACGAGATTGGCCGCGATGAATTTAATTATGGCCGCACCAAAACTCAACCACTGGAGGACAAAGAAGATGACTGAAATACTCCTTGCTTTTATGAGAGAAAAGTTGCGCGAGTCGGGTGACCCCCATCTTGTGCAACTTGAGAGCGAGTTGAATGACTCGCAGTTATTAACCGTCATCAAGGCTTTCAGCTCTGATGACTCTACCGAGGCAGTGGATTCTGCCTAACCCGATGCCCCTCAACTCAGGCGCTGCATAACTTATATAACAAGGCAGGCGTGAGGCGAGGGGCATAAACTCAACCACAGGACTAATATGAAATATTTATCGGACTACACCTCAGCAGCCCAAACCGAACTATTTAAATCTAGCGGAGTTATCTTTGCTTTCAGCCAACAACAATTTGATGAGCAAAAAAAAGACGGCGTTAAATATGTGCTGGTAGGCGCTGGCCTGATCTGCCCGAAAGCGAACATAGACGAGTTGCACAATGGGCTGGATTCAATACAGGCCGCTGGAGTGGCGGCAGACATCAGCGAGAACGGCGTGAAAGCAATCATTCACCGAGAACTGGCGAACCATGAAGCACAGATAAGTTGCAGTTGTAGCGACACTATAGAGGCGCTCGCAGATTATCCTAGTATCACGCCCGAAATGATACGCGCCGAATACCCAGCATACTTCGACCATTGCGTTAAAAATAACTTCTTCTGATATGAAGAGACTTGGGGGTTTTAAGATGAAAACAATTGAACATCCGAAAGCAATCGCGCTGACAAGTTTGCCACGCAGTGAGGAACACCCAACTTGGCAACCGCGCTTGGTTGCCAAAAAACAACATGGCCCCATCGCGTCCAGAAAGTACGAATACTTCTGGATGATCCGCGCCTACGGCGGTTTGTTTTTTGAAGGGAAGGAAGCCAATGCACTGCAAACAAGATTCCGAATTAAAAACCCGACAGTAAATTTACTGACGGTGAAAAGTAAAAGTGCAGTACTAAAACTTTTCAAAGAAGTAGATGTGGCACGATGCACATCAGCAATTCCCAAATCACTTTGGGGAAAATTTCACTTTAGCTCATCAACCAAAGGACAAGCCTCATGAATAAAGCTAACGTTACACTAACCGAATGGCAAGTGCATTACTTCGACAAGCCAGAAGGTGAACGCCACAGCCCGTCAGACTTCGGCGGTGAATATGAATTTTTCTATGAAAAGGAAAGAGCTTTCACCTTCGCCATAAATCGCGCCGAAACTTGCTCCGACGTTAGCGTCACCAAACTGGAGGATACTGCTCCGGTGGCAGTGTGGCGCGGGGAGCGCTCATACGAATGGGTAGGAAATATCGAGCTGGCGGATGATGACAATCTCTACATGGTCAATTTCACCCAGCACGATGCCCCAGAAGACCGAGCAGAAACACTTGATGATGTTATGGACGCTGTCGATGATGTCGTCGTGTCAGGCTGGGGAAAATATGCAGGCAAGAAAGGATGGCAGTTATCCCCCAAATTACGCTCCGACGTTAATCAGTACATTAAGAAGTATCGCTCTATCAATATTGAGTTCTGGAATTCAAACCAAGTCTACAACCCAACCACTGGAGAAACCTCATGAATAACTATGCATTTGAGTTCAACAACAAGGTTATCACCTTGACTAAATTACTCACCGTACTGGGTATTGACTTCAAAGGTCAGCCCACTACCCGTGATCTTTTCAGCATCAAGGAAGAGATCGCTACCATATTCGAGCTTGAGCTCGATGACGTTGTGGTTACCAGCAACGGGAGCCCGCTTCTATGAAACTGATAAAAGCTAGAAAAGCTGGTACTTGCCATCAATGCAAGCGCCCTATTAATAAGGGAGACCACTACGTCCGCCGGTCAAGTCGAATAGGTAGACCTCAGGATTCTCACATGAAAAATATTGATGGGATTCCTACGATGATTATGACGGGAATTACGATTGCCACCAAAGTATGTAAGCAATGCGTGGAGGGAGAATGAATCTATATCGAGCAATGCAAGTCGTGGAAGGCCTCTACGAGCCCGACTACGAAGATGAAATCACCGATGCTTGGCAGCATCTTCATGACACGCGGGTAGCGTACAGCTTACAGGGCTGGTACGGGCGAACCTGTGTCCAGCTACTGGAAGCTGGGATAATCACCGACATAGGGGGGCGCTGGTCAGTGGAAGTCTCGCCTTCTGAACTTCACTAACAACCAACTGGAGAAAGATAATGAAAGAAGTAATAAAGTGGGACGATGAAAAAACGATGGCCTACCAGCCAGCCGATATTGAAAAGTTGCGGCCGGTGTTTGCTACGGCCACGGAGATTTGGTATCAAACATGGAAGGAACAGGGGGCCACCGACGAGGGGTCATGTTGCGGGGGCAAAGGTATCCAAGTCGTATACCTCGGCAAGCGCAAACGCAATTGGGAATGTAAAACAGTAGTGCTTTCACCCCCTGTGCAGGGGAATGTCTCAGCACACAGATCGGTAGGTCCGGCGCTTGAATATCTCAAGTCCGAAGGTGTGGACGCTACCTACTACGATGGTTGGATGGACTAAGGGGAGATACATTATGAGCAGTCAGGACACCATGAGATTGAGCACCGAGCTAATTGAACAGGCGAGACTTACCAAATTCAAGGTAAGCTGGCATGGTTGTTACGATGCCGAACCCAGAACCAATACCCTGGATGAGATTATCGGTGACCTTTCGCCTTTCTTTGCAGATAGAGATGTTGGATTCTCTTTTGAGCCTGAGTTCATTTATGAGCTCTGTGATTTGAATATTGATGAAGAGGCTATCTGGTGCGACATGAGCGGTGAGGTGCGCTTCACTAAATTAACTCACGGCAAAAATGGATAGGGAGGCTGAAGAATGACCAACGCTAAGAAAGAAGCTACTAAACATATGGTGGAAGGCACTCCTGAGCACACTATGAAAAAATCTTATGCAGCTATGAGCCAAGCACTGGCGGCAGCGCAAGCAAAGGACAGTGAGCTGTTTGCTAAATATAAGTCAGAACTCGATGACATAAGAGTAGTGGCTGAGAAAAGGATAGGAGTGACCCTAACTGATGACCAGTGTCTAGCTTATGTTATGCACTGGTTCAGGGGGTATATGGCACAGGTAAAAAAACGATGAGGGGACACAAGATGGATATACTGGAAGCATTAACGCGGATATGGAATGACCTTGACCGGACATGGAACGGGGATGAACGCCCCGACGATTGGGACACCACTTGCGAAGCAATGCACGCTATAATGGAAGAGGTTGGCGTGAGGTACGACGAGAACGGTGACTTGATCCCCGATGAGATTTAAAGGCGCGGGGTGGTTGAGCGGCGCTGGCGTGACGCCGTCAAAGGATGTTGGTTCCCCGCAATTCGCAGTCATGCGAACTCCGACTAGCATCCATCACGCCACTAATTCCGGTAAACACGCGCTTCTGCGTTACATTTCAGAAAGTTAGCAGGGTCATTGGGCGTGAAACGTAACGCTGCGTCGCCGTTTCACAACAACCCCTTCTCAACTAGCCGCTTTCGATTGATTTCATGAAGAGCCTTCACTGCACGTTTATGCTCGCCCGCGTAGGGAACAGCCAGTAATGATTTTACTAACAGATCATTTATGGTTCCACGCCTTCCACTTAATTTAATAGTCGCAAGGTATCTGCCAAACTTGCCCTTTGAATTGGTAGTGATCCGATAGACCTCACCCACTTTCAAATTTTTCTCAACACAGTTCTTGGCAAGGAAGCCATGTGCTTTGTGGGCCTTATCCCGGCTGCGAATTTCTGGGCAGTCGATACCGTACAATCTCACCCCCATCTTGATATGCGTATCGAACCCAACTGACATGAGTACCTCAATGGAGTCTCCGTCGATCACTCGTAAAATCTGACATTCGTATTGGTAGATGGTGGCTCCTCCTGTAGGTAGCAGTGGTTGGTGTACTTACGCAGCTCGTCGCCCGCGTGCGGTCAAACGCATCTCGCTGATCAGGTTCAGTGCCTGTTTCAAAAGTTTCAGGCCAGTGCCTGGGTAGCTGTCCTCCACCACAACCTTATGCAGAACTTCAGAGTGTTCTGGGGACAGCCTGTCATTTATCATCTTGATGGTGTATGCGTAAGGAAAATAGTAAGTCTTGCCCCCTTTGGGGGAAGCATTGACTATCATAGGTTCAAAGCTATGACTGTGTATGAACACATCAGCTTTGCTGCACTGGCCCAGAAAAAATTCTGCGGCCTGATGCTGGCTAATGCTAAGCACCTTCACCATCAACAGGACATCGATGACTGCCTGGTCACACGCCTTGATACGCGGGACTATCCCATGCTCAATGACGATAGCCCTCTTCAAAAGTCATCACTCCAGTGACCGTCAGTCACACCGGAATAGCGCTTCTCGTCATAGTCCGAATACGTTCCGTGAGTTACATCATAGCTCAGTCGGGTAGACCCGTGCTGGCCTAGCCAGCGAAACCGGCACTTCCAGCAATGTATTTCAACTGACTCCTCTGTGCGATGGACTGTGAGTCCGAGGTCGCTTTTTGCGAACCATGCTGCACTGCCGCTAATGTGGTTGCCGCCGACAACAGGATACTCACCTTTGTCATTGGGGTAGACCTTGGTCGGGTGAGCCACGAACCACACATGCAAGTCATGGGCTTTGGCGAAGGTGGTGATCTTGGTTAACATCGCACTGATCGACAGGTGTTCCTCACCTTCGCCCTGCTCGATAAAATTGTAGGGGTCTATGACAAGGCCGCGGCAGCCGGTTCTTAGAATGGCAGCCTTGGTGCGAGTGATAATAGAATCAATCGAGGAAGGCACGCCGTCCTTGTTATCGAGAAAAAGAAAATGCTCGTTGACAAATTCATACGCCTCATCGAGCTGCGCTTTGGTGATCCGCTTCTCACCTCTGAAGGATTGTTTGGTGATTTTTTCTACGAGCTTGCTGATGTGGTAGTGCGGAGGATTTTCAAAACTTGCGATGGCGAACTTCCAGTTTTCATTTTTAGCAAGATTAACCATGAGCTGGTCAACGAACTCGGACTTGCCGCTACTCGGCAGTCCGGTTATCACACTCAGTTGCCCAGGCGCGATCTTGAACAGGGGATCGAGCGAGGGAATTCCAGAGCTCACTCCACCATCGAGCCCCTTCTCGTACATGTCTTCGACTGCACCCAGATACTCCGAGGCGGTGTAGATGCCCTTGAGCGGGAGCGGTGTAGGGTTGGCGATTATCTCCCTGAGCTTCTCAGGTCCATGCTTGAGCAGCACATCGTTGCTGTCCTTGCATCCGCGTGGGTAATTCACCCTCCAGCACTTGGCTCGCCCGTCTGGGATACGCCTCGCGAGCTCCTCGGCCAAAGCTTCCCCGGCTGGGTCATCGTCGGTTGCCAGTATTATCTTCGGACACTCCAGCAGCTCACGCTCCTCCCAGAGATAGGTGAACTTTTTATCTTCATCTGGATGCACTTTACGATTGCTGACTTTGCTCGGAGCCCCGTTCGGACATGACACTGCGGTGATGCCTGCGGTAGCCAGTGCCAGAACATCCATCTCGCCCTCGCAAATGATCAGGGTATCTGGTTCCGGTGGAACGAACTCTATCCCATAGAAGGTACGAGCCGCTCCGCTCTGGGTCCACGCCTTGGTCTTCATGCTTCGCCACTTGACCGCCCGCTCGTCGGTGTCCCTGTCATAAACAAAACCGATAGCGTCCTGTTCACCGTAGTCCCGAAAAAATTTCGGGGCGCAGGCCAGACCAAACTTAGTGGCCAGAGATTCATCAATCCCACGGGCCTTCAGCCACTCGGTCATAGGGCTGAGGTTGGTGCTTGCGGGAAGAGTGACGGGTACAGGCTTGCGCCTGGGAGGAGGGCTGTAAGGCTGGCGTTGAACGCCGCCCTCGCTCTCGCAGTGATGACACTTGTACAGTATGACATCGTTTTGGACGGTAACGGACAATGATTTTTCGTTCTTTTTCTTGCGTGTTTCGCTGCACATTGGGCAGCAGATACGGCAACTTTCGGTGAAGTTACCGATGACTTCTTCGACGACCCCCATTAGGTGAACTCCTATAGATTCTTGATTAGTGACATCCCTCGCATCTTGCTTTGTAATTCGTTCATGTCGGCCATCGCATCGATTTCGTGAAGAATTTCTAGGCGGTCATAGCCGCAGATTTGACAGCACAGATTAAAATTTTTCGACAAGAAAAACAACAGCGCATTTTTCTTTTCTTGAGGTGATGACATGTCTCGAATAGACCTGACAATAATTTTACGGCATAGTTCCTTTTGTGCATTATCGATAAGAACATCAGCTTTCTTCATCGGAAATCTCCAGAGGTGTCATCACAATTTCGGCACGCGGATTTTCCCGATCCAGCCCCCACGTTATGATCTTCTTTTTTACCTGTCTGTCATTCTTAATCCAGAATCCCTGAAGGCAATCGAGGATGACACTCTCGTCCAGATCAGGCCGACGAGTGGCATAGTAGATTGTCATCGCGACACAAACATCTTCTGTCACCAGGGGATTGAGCTTATTACACTGTCCACCAAATGCTTTCACATAGTTTCGAGCCTTCATGGATTTGATGAACATCGGTTTTCCGCGGGAATAAACCAGTTGCCTTGAATTTGCCTTGGAAGCTGGCTCACCATAGATAGTGATCTGATGTAGAAATGAGGTTGTTGACATAGAGTGGATACTACTATAGGATCAAATTTTTTAAAAGCGTTTAAAATTTTTATGAGCAAAATGAACGATTACGTTATTGACCTGCATGAAAAAGGTCTAATATCCCTGGACACCAATGGAGATTACATCATGAACAACGACCACTTCCCGCCTCAGCCTGAGCCGGTTGAGGAGAAACCCGCCTTCAAGATTGAGAAGGGTATTCCGATGCCAGCCAGCCTGCGCCACAAGGACCGATGGACACACCTTCCCTTCGACAAGATGGAGGTCGGGGATTCCTTTGTCGTTGACGATATGCACAGCAAAGAAGACGAGACCTCTCTGCGAGGGCGAGCCACCCGTGAGAACAATCGCGATGATGGTAAATTCTTCTCGGTGGTCAAGAACCCTGATCTGGCCAATAGCATGAGAGTCTTCCGTATCCAATGAAAGTCACCAACAAATTCAATCTGCCCCAGCCGGTCGTCACTGCCCTGAACAAGGACGACTACAACAGCGGGGGCAGTCACCGTAGCATCACCCAGTTGATTGACAGCCCTCGCGTATCGATTCTTCGCAAGGAATTTGACGAGGATCGCACTGAAGATGTCTCCGACAAGCTGTGGAGCGTGCTGGGAACAGCCGTTCACAAGATGTTCGAGGATACCGCCAGCGGTGATTACATTTCCGAGGAAAGAATCCACACCAAACATTCCAACTGGGACATCTCCGGTGCCATTGATCTTCAACTCATTGAACCGGACGGTGTTACCTTGATTGACTATAAATGCACCTCGGTGTGGAGTGTCATCTTCGACAAACCGGAGTGGCATAACCAGTTGAACGCCTATGCGTGGCTTGTGAGGCGTTCTAGGGGGCTTTCCGTCAAGACCTTGCAGATATGTGCAGTGCTGCGGGATTGGAAGCAGAGGGACGCTGAGAGCAAGCAGGACTATCCCAAAGCCCCGCTGGTCGTTATCGACATTCCTGTCTGGGATGACGAGAAACAGGATGAATATATGGATGGACGCATCAAGCTGCACAGTGAGGCAGAGTTCGCCCGTCTGACCGGAGAACGGCTGCCCCCGTGCAGTACGCAGGAGCGCTGGGGTCGTGACCCAACCTATGCTGTCAAGAAAGACGGCCGTAAGACCGCGGTAAGAGTCTTCAACTCCGACAACGAAGCCCGTGCCTATATAGGAACAATCACCAAAGACCAGAAGAAACACAGCGTGCAACACCGCCCAGGCGAAATGACACGTTGCAAACAGGATTGGTGCGGCGTTGCCATGTGGTGCGATCAGTATCAGGGAGAGTCATGAACCTAGCCGAAGACAAGGAAATATATGAAAAATGCATAGGCATTGCCCGCAGAGTAAACGGATTCAAATGGTCTCTCAACGGAGACCGCATCATCCTCACCGGCAACGGACGGACCCGCAGCATTCCGCGTGAGATGTTTTTCAAATTAGATGCTAACGAAATTATAAATTTACTGGAGAGAATTGTATGAACGAAGATAAGTGGGAACAAATCGAAGAGGAAGCCGACGCACGACGGGAACGTCTTGACGCCGCCCGTGAGATTTCGAGTTTTATGGACTCGGAAGAAGGGGAAAAATACCTCAACGATGTAGGGCAAGCCTATGCCGTTGTGTGGGCGCATCTTAGCAAGGTGGATGTCACAGTGCATGTGCAACAGCGTAAAGGCTACGGTGACAAGAAGCTGGATTATATATCATGGGCCAGTTGCTGGGGCTTCCTGATGGAATTTTATCCAGACTTCCGCCGAGAGTTTGGCCCTAATGAAGTACATCCAGATGGTTCGGTGTTCGTTCATTGCACCCTGTGGATTCGCACCAACAGCATGGTGCTCTCTCAAAGTGAACGTCTTCCTGTTACGGACAACAGCAATAACGCCGTCGTGAATCCAGACTGCGACCTAATCAACACCGCCCAGCAAAGGTGCTTTGTGAAGTGTGCTGCCCTGTTCGGGCTAGGCCACCGCCTGTATCTGGGAAAAGAGGTTAGAGATCGTCTGGATAAAGCGGAAGGCAAAGAAGTTCCCCAACAGCCAGAACCCAAGGCAGCTCCCAAACCAGAGAAGCCTAAAGCAGTGCCGCCCAAGGCACAGCCCAAGCCGAAGCCAGCTCCCACACCGGAAGCTGTATCAGAACCAGAACTAGACGGCCACCCTGTTGCTCCGGCCCTCACCGATGAGGACAAGACCAACATGGTCGCCAGCCTGATCAACAT
>Ga0208450_1000105_pt1 | contig 59681 bp, 53 predicted proteins | sample MalvireepMed_908_FD_184249 | JGI IMG/M metagenome (GOLD analysis project Ga0208450, IMG submission 184249) | Marine viral communities from the Global Malaspina Expedition - Malaspina viral metaG DeepMed_908 (SPAdes) (version 2) | ecosystem: Environmental > Aquatic > Marine > Oceanic | place... | reverse complement strand
ATGTGCTTGGTACTTTCACCCGTATTGTAAACCTTATGCTCTGCAAATTCTGCAGAAAAGCCGTGAAACGGACTCTTATGCATCCCGCTAATAAAACCTTCTACCACTTGACCGGCGAGCAGTTCCAAATTATTGAAACCGGCAATGCTGTTAAGATGCGCCTGTAGATCGATCACGTTTGTGGTATAGGTTTCGGGGTTTGTTGAAGTTAGCAGTTTTCAGTCTCAGTAGGTAGCGTTTTCAAATTTTAAAATTGCTTACTGAGACTGACTGCTGTTTATTGATTAAACGATTCCGTCAACAATTCCGTAGGCAACAGATTCTTCTGCGCCCATCCAATGGTCACGGTTAAAATCTTTCATTACTTTATCAAAATCCTGCCCGCAGTTGTCGGCAAGAATTTTTGCACTCAACTCTTTGGTCTTTAAAATTTCCTGAGCGGTAATTTCGATGTCACTTGCTTGTCCACGTGCACCGCCACTTGGCTGGTGAATCATCACGCGCGCGTGTGGTTGAATGAAGCGACGTCCTTTTTCACCTACCGAAAGTAAAATACTTCCCATACTCGCGGCCAGGCCGGTGCAAATGGTAGAAACCGGACTTTTAATCGATTTGATCGTATCGTATATTGAAAATCCTGAAGTCACATATCCTCCCGGGCTGTTGATGTAAAATTGAATTTCGTCGTTGCTCAACGCGTCCAGATATAATAAGCGATCTACGACGTGTTTTGCACTTTTATCGTCTACCTGACCCCATAAGAATACTTTGCGTTCTTCTAATAATTTAGCATCGATGAGATCTTGTGGTTTTCCTTTTTTAGTTTCCATTTTCTGAATTTTATTTGAATAGCGCTATGGCTTTTTCTATAGATTAACGTACAAAATTTAGTCTAACAAGTATACGCATTTAAGATATGAATTGCTCGTAAAATCTTGCAGAGACTGCTTGCATACAGCTAAAGTTTTACCTCGTAAACGGAGTTAGACAAGCCTTTGAAGATTAAACCCTTTAGCGTCGTTAATAAAAAAGGTCTGACGCTACGTCAGACCTTTTTTATAATGTACGTGTTTACTCAAATCAAGAGTATAAACTCTTAAAGTAAACCGTCAATAGCTTCTGTGTATACATTTTTTGGAGCAACACCTACCTGGCGACCTACAACTTCACCGCCTTTAAACATCAAAACGGTTGGGATGTTACGCACACCATACTTAGCAGCAAACTCCTGATTAGCATCAACATCAAGTTTACCTACAACGGCTTTACCATCATACTCTGTGCTGATCTCTTCAATTACAGGTCCTACCATTCTACAAGGTCCGCACCAAGCAGCCCAAAAGTCTACCAATACAGGCTTGTCAGATTGTAATACGGTTTCTTCAAAATTTGCGTCTGTTATTTCTAGTGCCATTTTAATTCTGTTATTAGGTTATTATGCAAAATTAGTCAATTATTTTTCCAAAGCTTACAACCAGCGAATTAGATTTGACTATGTTTTAATCAGTTAAATTGATTTTTAAAAATTGCCCTTATATCTTTTTGGGCGTGCCCCAGGGGGCGGGCTATACGTTATATCTTTTTTACGGCTTTGTGACCCGTAAAAAAGGATGCCACTACTATCCCTCACGCGGGGAATTAATTACCTTTTTTATTACTGCGCTGCCAAGTGCTTTCCAGTTCTCATTGGAGCTTAGGATTATTCTGACTTCTTCGTTCTGAAGATTTGATATTAAATCTATAATAGGATCAGTATGAATCAATTCTGAATAAAATTGAAAAACCAAATCACTTGTAAATATTGTGTATATGTTTTTTGAAGTTTGATAGGCAGTCAGTCCTCCTATAAAATCCCGATTATTAAATTCTGGTTTAAAAACAACAAAATGATAATTAGGAGTATTCTTTATTTTAGGTAAAACTTCAATAAGATCTCTGTGTTTTTCCCTCAAATTCTTGCTCAAAAAGACTCTGAGTTCTTCTTCAATTAATTCTGGTAGTTTAAATTTTTCATACAAAAACAATGTTGAAATTGAGGTTCTCCAAAATAACGAGACCGAAAATAATTTGAAAAATATTGGATCAAGATTTTCAGGGATTAATAAATTATTCGAATGTACTTGGGCCAATCGAAAATCATTTTTTCTATTCTTAAAGTCATTTATAGATTTTAATTTTCTAGCGAAGTAAGTCTCAAGAATAGAAAATTTTTGTTCGCAATTAGAGCAAAGGATAAAATCTTCTTTTGGAATATCTTGAATTTTTTTATTTCTACCGCCTTTATTTATTTCCATCGCCGCCCTATGATTAGGGCTCCTGAATAAAGGTTTTCCAAGAAACTTTGGAATTATATGAGAGTTTTCTTTATCTGCGTTTCGAACCTTACAAAGCTTACATAAATTCATCATAATTTAGTTTGGTTTATGCTCTGCGTTAGGGATAGCAGCGTAAATCCTGTCCAGCAATCAGCGGGACAGATTGTAGCGTATAGCCCGACCGAAGGGAACGCCCAAAAAAAAGCCTAATTAATTTTAAGCCACTAGTTCAATTTAAAACTAAACCGTTGCGCTTTTAATTCATTCAACAGTGCACTGCTGATTTTTACTTTTTTCTTTCTGCTTGGCATTTGTAGCGCGATCTTTTCTTTGGGTTCAAACACGTAGAAATGCAAATTATGATCGCCGCGGTGGTTGAATAAAGTTTCACGCAATTGTTCGATGCGGTCGCCTTGCACTTCTTGCAGATCCAGATTGATCGTAAGCTTTTTACTAAAGGTTTCCATCACATCTTGTAGCTGCATAAAGTTGTTGAACTGCATTCTCGGATCGCCTTTTTTACCCGTCTCGCGGTTGGTCCATCCCTCACGAATAAATACACGCATATGCACAAACGAGTTGGGGATTAAAAAGTGTCTGAACTTAAGATATTCTTCGCCAAACATTCTAAACTCAAACGACTCGTCAAAATCTTCAACCGTAAAAGCAGCCCAGCCTTTTCCGTTTTTAGAAACCCGGTGCTGCACATCGCTAATGACCCCGCCAATGGTGAGTTCGCGGTTGAGATGCATTTCCAAATTATTAAAATCACTTATTTTTCCGTTACAGAAATTATCCATTTCCAGTTTAAAGTCATCCAGCGGATGCCCCGAAATATAAATACCCACCACTTCTTTCTCGCGGCGCAGTTTTTCCATCGTCCCCCATTCTTCACAAGGAGGCACCACTGGCTCAGGAATCTGAACTTCACTAGCCTCGCCAAACAGACTTACCTGTGCGGAGTTTTCATTCTCTTGAAATTTGGCGCCATACTTCACCGCTTTTTCCAGAAAAGTGATGCCGTCGCCTTCATCTTTAAAATATTGCGCACGATGCGTAGCCATAAAGCTGTCAAAACCGCCGGCAAGTGCCAGAGACTCAAAAGCTTTTTTATTAGCAGCACGTAGATCAATACGTTTTGCCAGATCAAACACACTGCGATAAGGGCCGTCTTCCCGATTTTCAACAATCGTTTTTACAGCATTGGCACCTACACCTTTTACAGCTCCCATTCCAAAACGCACCGCACCACGATCGTTAACGGTAAATTTTCTAAACGATTCATTCACGTCAGGTCCCAAAACTTCAAGTCCCATACGTTTACATTCTTCCATAAAGAAGGTCACCTGCTTGATGTCGTTCATGTTGTTTGACAGTACCGCCGCCATATATTCGGCAGGGTAGTGCGCCTTACAATAGGCGGTCTGGTAGGCGATCCATGCATAACAGGTAGAGTGCGATTTGTTAAAAGCGTACGCAGCAAAAGCTTCCCAGTCTTTCCAGATCTTTTCGAGAATCTTTCGGTCGTGGCCGTTTTTCTCCCCACCATCTAAGAATTGTGGTTTCAGTTTTTCCAGCAGGGCAAAGATCTTTTTACCCATCGCTTTACGCAAAACATCGGCATCACCTTTACTAAAGCCTGCCAGCTTTTGCGACAGCAGCATCACCTGCTCTTGGTAGACCGTAATTCCGTAGGTTTCTTCCAGATATTCTTCCATCGCAGGAAGGTCATACTGAATTTCTTCCTCCCCGTGTTTACGCGCGATAAAACTCGGGATATATTCCATAGGTCCCGGGCGGTACAGGGCGTTCATTGCGATAAGATCCTCAAAAACCGTAGGCTTTAATGCCTGCATGTGTTTTTGCATCCCCGGAGATTCGTATTGGAATATTCCAACCGTATCTCCGCGCTGGAACAACTCATAGGTTTTTTGATCATCTAGCGGAAAGCTGTCTGGGTCCAGATCGATCCCGTGCTTGTGTTTTACGAGTTTTACCGTGTCTTTGATCAAGGTCAGGGTCTTCAGCCCCAAGAAGTCCATTTTTAGTAGACCGGCTTCTTCTACAACCGAGTTGTCAAACTGGGTGACGTATAAGTCTGAATCTTTAGCGATAGAAACCGGAACGAAATTGGTGATATCATCAGGTGTGATGATCACCCCACAGGCGTGAATCCCGGTGTTACGTACCGAACCTTCCAGCTGGCGCGCTTGTCTTAAGGTTTGCCCTTCAAGATCGTCACCTTCCGCGAGGTTTAAAAGTTCGTTGACTTTGACTAAATCTTCAGAACGGAATTTCTTTTTTAAGTCGGCTTCACTCTGCCCAAAGATCTTGGCGAGTTTCGACATATTAGGGATCAGCTTGGCGATACGATCGGCATCACTCAGCGGAAGATCTAAAACCCGCGCGGTATCTCTAATTGATGATTTTGCAGCCATCGTACCGTAGGTGATGATCTGCGCTACCTGATTGGCGCCGTATTTATCGATCACATAATCCATTACACGGCTTCGGCCTTCATCATCAAAGTCGATATCAATATCGGGCATACTCACACGATCCGGATTCAGGAAACGCTCAAAAAGCAAATCGTACTTGATCGGGTCAATATTGGTGATTCCCAAACAGTAGGCTACCGCACTACCGGCAGCAGAACCCCGACCGGGACCTACCGAAACGCCCATATTTCGGGCTTCACGAATAAAGTCTTCCACGATCAAGAAATACCCTGGATACCCGGTATTTTCAATAACGCTGAGCTCAAAGTTGAGGCGTTCTTCAATGTCGGGAGTGATCTCAGGATAGCGCTGGCGTGCACCTTCAAACGTGATGTGTTTTAAGTATTTGTTTTCTCCGCGCTTACCACCATCCTGCTTGTCTTCTTCAAACTGAAATTCTTCAGGAATGGTAAAGGCCGGTAAGAGTACGTCACGTGCCAGAACAAAAGCTTCCACTTTATCAACGATCTCATCTACGTTGCTTATGGCTTCCGGCAGATCAGTAAACAACGCTTTCATCTCGTCTGCCGACTTGAAGTAGTATTCTTCATTGTCCAGACCAAAACGATAACCGCGACCACGGCCTTTTGGCGTAGCCACTTTTTCACCATCTTTCACACATAGTAAAATATCGTGCGCAGGAGCATCTTCTTTGTCGATGTAAAAGGTGTTGTTGGTCGCTACCAGCTTTACATCATGTTTTTTAGAAAACTCGATCAAAGTTTGATTCACACGATCTTCATCTTCCTGACCGTGACGCATCACCTCGATATACAAGTCGTCGCCAAAAGTTTCTTTCCACCACAGCAGGGCTTCTTCAGCTTGTTTTTCACCTACATTCAGCACCTTGCTTGGGACTTCTCCATACAGGTTACCGGTGAGCACGATGATATCTTCTTTATAGCGCTCAACAATCTTGCGGTCTATACGCGGCACGTAGTAAAAACCATCGGTGTAGGCGAGGGACGCCATTTTTGCAAGGTTGTGATAACCGCGTTTGTTTTTTGCCAGAAAAACGATTTGATATCCGTTGTCTTTTTGGCTTTTGTTTGTATGATCTTGACACACATTAAGCTCGGCACCCACGATAGGTTTGATGATGGTTTCTGTAGGTTCTTCGCCGGCTTCTAAGAGTTCGTCGTTTTTCTTTTGCGCTGCTTTGTTATGTGCGGTCAAGGCTTTCACAAAGTGGAAAGCTCCCATCATATTGCCCATATCGGTGATTCCCACCGCGGGCATTTTATGCTTTTTTGCTGCTGCCACCAGATCGTGAACACTGGCGGTAGACTGAAGAATAGAGAACTGCGAGTGGTTGTGTAAATGCACAAAATCTGCTTTGGCCAGTTGTTCTTTATTCTCCTTAATTTCTTCTTTTGAAATATCGGCCTGATCTGCTTTTTGCAGCTCTTTGCGAATTTCATCTGAAGCCTTTTTGAGGTTGATGTGTTTTAAGCCAATAAACTCAATAGGCTGCGGATTGGCTTCTGAGAAGTTCTCAAAATATCCGGCGGGAACGTCTAATTCTTCCTGCGTAAAAACGCGTCTGCGCACCAGTTCAAAAAAGCAACGTGTGGTTGCCTCAACATCGGCAGTAGCATTGTGCGCTTCTGCAAAGGGTTGATTGAATAAATACTGGTGTAACTCGGTTAGTGTGGGTAATTTGAATTTACCACCACGTCCACCGGGAATCTGGCAGAGTTGTGCTGTGGTTTCGGTACAGGTGTCGAGAACAGGTAATTCTTGTAGTTGATTGGTAACATCCAATCGATGGAATTCCGCTCCCATAATATTGACGTCAAAACCTACGTTTTGCCCCACCACAAATTTGGTGCGTTCAAGTGCCGCTTTGAATTTGCCTAAAACTTCACCTAAAGGCAAACCGTCACGTTGTGCGAGTTCAGTAGAAATCCCGTGGATACGCTCTGCGTCAAAAGGAATGTCAAACCCGTCAGGACGAATCAAATAATCCTCGTGCTCGATACAGTTGCCCATATCATCGTGTAGCTGCCAGGCGATCTGTATGGCTCTTGGCCAGTTGTCAGAATCGGTGATGGGAGCGTTCCAGTTCTTGGGTAAGCCGGTGGTTTCGGTATCAAATATCAGGTACATCTCTGGTTCTCTTTGGGTTATTTTTTGCGAAGTCGCAAACGCGGAAAAGTTTAAAATTAAAGAAAAACAGAGGCTTTAAAAAGTTAAGATATGAGGAGTTATTAACGGACGATTTTAAGTAAACTGCCTCAAGAGGAAGTCTTGAAATATTAAGTCTTTTGGTAATACAAATAAAAAGCGCCTTGATCGTGAGATCAAGGCGCTTTTCAACATTTACTTTCGGTTGGCTAATTCAAATAAATGTGTTTATGCCATAACTTCAAAGGCTTTTACTTCTTCTAATGTGCCTTTGATTAGGTCTAGTTGTGTGTTTAAAATGGCTTCCGTTGTTGGTGGGAGATTTGGATTTTCGAGAATAGCATTATACTCTTCGATCGCATTCTTTTCTCCACGGATGGTTTCTTCTAAAATCGCTTCCTCACTATTCTTAGATAAGGTCGATTTTACATTCATCCATAAACGGTGCGCATCTCCGGCTACACTGGTTCCTTTATCGGGACTTTCGCCGTACACTTTTATTTCATTTTTGATTTGATGCCCAAAATCGTAACGTTCTTTTGCTTTACGTCCAAAATATTCTTTTAGCGTATTGTCTTTTACGTTTTCTTCAGCCAATTTATAACCGGCTTCGGCATCGTAATTTTTGGTTAGTAGTTCGTTTAAATTGTTCGAAATTTTTTCAGTAAACTTCATCTTCTATCTTCTTTAAATTAGCGAAACAAATTTTTGGTTGGTGGGATGTGTTTCGTTAACATCCATTCTTAATATAATGATTCAATACTCTGAAAACAAATGCATTAAGATTGTTTAACGTTAGGTTGGTTAGTTTAACACAATTTAAAACTGAACCTGAAAATCTTCAGGTTCAGTTTCTGTTTTTTATGCGAGTACTTCAAGCGCTTTCGCCTCGTTTAAAGCATTTTTTACCGAGTTGCGCTGTGCGGTAATGATCGATTTTGTAGACGAAGGAAGGCTCTCTTCTTTCAAAATCTCATCATATTCATCTACTGCAGCGCGCTCGCCGCGAATAGCTTCTTCTAGTACAGCCTCATCTTTATCTGAAGTTAAAGCTGTTTTTAAATCCATCCATAAGCGGTGTGCATCACCGGCGAGGCTTGTTCCTTTTTCAGGCTCTTGGCCAAAGGTTTTTAGTTCTGCTTTTAATTCGTGACCAAAATCATAACGGTCTTGCGCACGACTTAGCAGATAATTTTTTAATGCTGAATTTTCTACTTTCTCAGCAGCATTTTTATATCCTGCTTCGGCATCATAATTTTTCTCTAGTAGTTCGTTGAGCTTTTCGCCCATTTTATCAGAATAACTCATAGCTTAATTTTTTTTTGGTTCAGACATCAGCTTATGCTGAAATCCACTACTAAAGTATTCAGGAGCACGCTTATATTCTTGCAATTAACAGGGTTTAACCTGATTTAAGGCAAATTAACAGCGGGTTTAAGAAGAATTCTGTTAAAAAAATAACGCCCGACTGGGAGCAGTCGGGCGTTGAAAATAGAGATGGGTATTAAAATTTAATCTCGATCAAATGCGGTATCAATTCGTGAGATTAAATCTTCAAAATGATATTTTGTAATCGTGTCGCCAGAATAATTTTTTCTACTATTCAAGTCGCGACGCAATTGCGTTAGTACACCGCGCATCAACGCGCTTACGTCTGACTTCAACACTTCATCTTCTGCAGCTTTTTCCTTTTTGATATATTCTGAAGCGATATCTACAAATGCACGCTGTAAATTACGACGGTAAGCATCGGTTTTTTGAGCAGCATACAATTCGCTGAAAATTCCTTTATGCAAGTCGGTCATCAACTCAAGAGGCGTGTAGGCTGAATTTCCTTCTTGTTCTACCGTGCTCACCATTCGGTTGATGCGATCTACGCTTAGCAGACTTCCTAAAGCACGTGTTTGTAAATTCTGAATGCGTTCAATAGCACCGTCTGATTCTATTCGGTTTAAAATTTCCTCATCAAGAAGCCATTCTGGAGTGGTAAAAGCGTGCTCATTTAAGAATGTTACCGCTTCCTCTTGAATGCTTTCAGGAACCGGCTCGTACACTACGCCGTCCTGATCTGCTGTTTTGCGGGTTTCATAAATTCCACCAACATTAGTGATCACGTGATAAACATAACCTCTCCACAGTCGGGTTAATTCACCATAAACTTCGTCAAGATCGTCGTAGCCGTAACCGTCTTTAGTCGTCCAGTCAATTAAGTTAGGAACGACCTTTTTCATATTGGCCAATCCGTATAAACTGGCTTTGATGTTGTCGTCTCCTAAACTTTCGGTTTGCGAATGTGGGTCAACACCTCGTGAACTGCCAAACTCATACCAGGGGTTTCCTGCTTTTTCTAAGATCCATTGGTCTAAGGTAGGCTTTTCAGCTTCAGGACTGTCTGCTTCCGGAAGATAGCGATATCCCCAGTTCACAGCATAATAATCGTAAGGCCCCATCATTCTGATATAGCGAACACCTTCGTCTTCAGGTTGTGCTACATAATTTACACGGGCATAATCCATAATCGAGGGCGTTAAGCCATATTTTTGTGTAAACGAAGCGACACGTAAAGAGTCTGTTGGGTAAGCAGAACTGGCTTTCATATTGTGAGGAAGACCGATCGCGTGACCTACTTCGTGTGCGATTACCATACGCATCATTTCGCCAATTTCAGCTTCAGGAGTTTCTAAAGTTCTTGCAGCGGGATTCTGAGCACCTGCTTCGATCATAAAGCGGTTGCGATAAGAGCGTAAGTGGTTGTGATACCAGATCACATCAGATTCTAAAATCTCACCGGTACGTGGATCAGAGACTGAAGGTCCAACTGCGTTACGGGTGGTACTCGCCACATAGCGAATTACAGAATAGCGCACATCCTCAGGGCTAAATTCTGGATCTTCTTCCGGAGAAGGCGGGTCTTTTGCGATAATGGCATTTTTGAAACCTGCTTTTTCAAAGGCAGCATTCCAGTCTTCGATTCCTTGTTTAAAATAGGGTCTCCATTTCATAGGAGTCGCAGGGTCTAGATAGTACACGATAGGTTTTACCGGTTCTACAAGTTCGCCGCGTTTATAGGCTTCGATATCTTTAGGGACCAGTCTCCATCTTCTTAAAATGCGATAATCATCAGATTTAAGCGCATCAGAATCGTAATCGTATTTTCTTAGCGTGAACCAACCTACACGCTCGTCGGCAAGACGTGGTTGCATCTTATCTTCAGGAAGGAGAATCATCGACTGGTTCATTAAAAAAGTAAGCGTACTTGCTTGATCGCGTTGTGGCGGTTCTTCGGCTTCGTACGTCATTACGTGCTTGATTTCGACATTTTGAGGATAGGCGTGTGCCGATTCTATATAGCTGCGATTGTTGTCAAGTCTACGTATTTTATACTGTTTTCTTGATCTTGGTGAAACCGCATTGATTGCCGCGATATCTTGTGTGAATAATTTGGTCACATCAATCACCACACCTGTAGAATCGGGTGTTTTGGTCTCAACCTCTGCACTAAAAAGGATAGGAAAGAAATTATTGGCCTCAACCGATTTGCTGATCGGGCTGTCTTCATCACTTTGGTTCTCAAAACTGATCACACGCGCGTCTACATAATTGCCGCGTTTTGACCATCTAATGACTTGCTCATTTACTTTAGAGCCGGCATTTACATAGCCTCCGCCATAGCCCGAAGGTACTTTTGCGATACGACTTACCAGCAGCATATCTTTACCCATCAAGCTGTCTGGGATGGTAAAATACAGTTTGTCGTCAACTCTGTGGGTGGTAAAAAGACCGGCATCTGATTTTGCTTCGGCAGTAATTACCTTGTTGTAGGGTTTGAATTTGGACTTTTGTTTTGTTGAAGAATCTGCTGTGGAGGTAGTTGCAGCAGTTTTTTGTGTTTTACAGCCGTAAAGTGTGAGTCCGGCAGCAAGCACAAGAGAAAATCGTTTTAGCATCATTAAAAATTTAGATGCTGAATTTACCCATTATAATTGAAAAAAGGCCTTTATTGAAAGGCCTTTAGTAGTTGATTTTAGTAATAATTTTCTAAGCAGAAGACATACGTTTGGGCAACTTCCCTAAATTTCCTGCTGAATTCTTTATCAAAAGAACCCTCAAATTGTTCTTTAGCGGTTTTGATTTTATAGTCGCGAATAGATTTCTTTTGAAAGAATTGCAATTGCTTTTTGTCTATTAATGCGCGTACATTACAAGCATAACCTTTATTTGAAGTTGCTTGTTCTGCTGAAGCTTCAAGGGTTAAACTAATTTCTGAATCATCTTTAAAATGAATACTTAGCGTGTCGCCAGGTTTTACCTTTGATAGGTGTTTACGCGTGCCGAGGATAAGGTAATTTTGATCTCCAATAGTTTGAAAACCTAAATGCAGCTCATCTTTTGGATCAACATTAAGCTTATTTGATTTTGAGGTTCGAGAACGATTGAAGAAAAGACCAATATTTTTTCCTTTTGTTTGTTCTATGGTAACTATGGAGTGGCCTCCAAAAATATATTGTGTATTATCATTTACTTTTTGCTCTCTTATAAGGTAATTTGGGGCGAAAAGTAAATTGCGTTCAAGTTCTTTATCGAGCTTATTCGATTTATTAAAAAATTTTGAAAAAATCATTCTTTAGTAAATAGGGGCAATTATTAAAATTTTAATTTATCAATGACAGTGATCTACCGTAATCGATTACGTATTATCAAAGGCTATGCCTAAAATCGGATCGATTCAACTCTAAGTGTAGGGAGGTGAGCTAAATCGTGTCAAAGATGAGATTAAAAATGCATGCAAAGATAGTTAACATAAAGAGGAAAGCAAGCGGCTGAATATTATTTAACATACTGTATTTTCAATAAAAATATACCTTGCATTTAGGCATAAAAAAAGCCTCTAGAAGTCTAGAGGCTTTTGTACTCGGGACGGGACTTGAACCCGTACGAACTAATGTTCATTGGATTTTAAGTCCAACGTGTCTACCAATTCCACCACCCGAGCTTGGGTTGTCAATAAAAAACCCCATTGTTAAATGGAGTATTACTTTGAGCGAAAGACGGGATTTGAACCCGCGACCCTCACCTTGGCAAGGTGATGCTCTACCCCTGAGCTACTTTCGCCTTTTGCAACAGACCCTATTGTCTAATGCGGATGCAAATTTACAAGATTTCTTTAATCTGCAAAGCATTTTCTTTAAAAAAATGAAAAGCCTTAATTCACTTTATTTTTAGTGTTGCGTACCAGCATACGTTTGATCTCGTTGAGCTTCATTAATGCTTCAACGGGAGTGAGTGTATCTATGTCAGTATGAATGATTTCCTCTTTGATTTCTTCCAAAAGCGGGTCATCAAGATTGAAGAAACTCAGTTGCATTTCATCATCTTCGGCCTGGTTAAGGGCTTCTTTTTGTTCTTCTTTTCGGTTTGATTTTTCTAACTGTGCAAGCATTTTATTGGCGCGGCGCAGTACTTGTTGCGGCATCCCGGCCATTTTTGCAACGTGAATTCCAAAGCTATGGGCGCTTCCTCCGGGAATGAGTTTTCTTAAGAATAAAACGTTGTCTTTGAGTTCTTTGACCGAAACATTGTAGTTTTTGATACGCGAGAACGTTTCCCCCATATCGTTGAGTTCGTGATAATGCGTAGCAAACAATGTTTTGGGTCTTGCGGGGTGTTCGTGTAAATATTCACTTATAGCCCAAGCGATAGAAATACCGTCATAGGTGCTTGTTCCACGGCCTATTTCATCCAGAAGCACCAGGCTTCGTTCTGAAATATTGTTCAAAATGCTCGCAGTTTCGTTCATCTCAACCATAAAAGTTGATTCGCCCATCGAGATGTTGTCGCTTGCACCTACACGTGTAAAAATGCGATCAACAATACCTATGCGTGCAGCTTGTGCCGGAACAAAACTTCCCATTTGCGCGAGAAGCACGATAAGCGCAGTTTGTCTCAAAATAGCCGATTTACCCGACATGTTTGGACCGGTGATCATGATCATTTGCTGGCTGTCCCGGTCAAGATAAGTGTCGTTTGCAATGTAGGGCTCACTTATAGGTAGTTGTTTTTCTATTACAGGATGACGGCCTTCGGTAATTTCAAGTTCAAAAGAGTCATCTAGTTCAGGGCGGCAATAGTTGTTTTCTTGAGCGAGCGTAGCATAAGAACGCAGGCAATCAAGTTGTGCGATAATGTAAGCATTGGTTTGAACGGGCTCTATAAACTGGGTGATCCAGGTGACCAGTTCTGCAAATAATTGTTGTTCTATGGTTAAAATACGCTCTTCTGCTCCTAATATTTTTACTTCGTATTCTTTGAGTTCGTCAGTGATATAACGCTCGGCGTTGACCAGGGTTTGTTTTCTTATCCAGCTTTCAGGAACCTTATCTTTATGCGTATTGCGCACTTCAATATAATAGCCAAATACATTGTTTGAAGCGATTTTTAAGGAAGTGATTCCGGTTTGTTCGGTCTCACGCTCAAGCATTTTGTCAAGGTAATCTTTACCTGAAGTGGCTAAATTTCTTAGTTCGTCAAGCTCTTGATTAAAACCGGAAGCAATACTGTTTCCTTTTAAAACATTAACCGGCGCGTCTTCATTTATAGTTTCCTTGATCTTGGTTCTAAGATGCTCCAGATTGTTGATTTTTTCCCCAAGGATTTGCAATGCTTTATTATCGACATTTTCAGCAAGACTTTTAATGGGGATCATCGCTTCGAGCGAATTCTTAAGTAAGATAATTTCTCTGGGAGAAACTTTGCCTGTTGCTACTTTAGAGATCAGACGTTCTACATCTCCAATTTTTTTAATGTGATTGGCTATTTTTTCATGAAAGTCAGCATGATTGATGATAAATTCTACAATTGCATGACGCTCTTTAATCGTTTCTAAAGTTTTTAGCGGAAGAGCCAACCAACGTTTTAAAAGGCGACCGCCCATTGGTGAGATCGTTTTGTCTATAACATCTAGTAATGTAATAGCCTTTGCTGATGTGCCCTGATACAACTCCAGATTGCGAATGGTAAACCGATCTAGCCAAACATAGGCATCCTCTGCAATACGACCTATGCTTGAAATATGCTGAAGCTTGTTGTGTTGTGTTTCACTTAAATAATGCAATGCGGCACCCGCAGCAATAATTCCTTCTTCAAGATGTTCAATGCCAAAACCTTTGAGTGATTTGGTGTCAAAATGTTTGTTGAGGCTTTCGTGCGCATAGTCGGGTTTAAACACCCAATCCTCCTGAAAAAACAGGTGAAAGTCTGTGCCAAAATCTTCTTTAAAGGCAGCCTTTTGACTTTTGCTTACGAGAAGTTCGCTAGGGTTAAAGTTCTGAAGCAACTTATCTATATATGCTACATCTCCTTGTGTTGTTAAAAATTCGCCGGTAGAAACATCTAAAAAAGAAAGCCCAAGTAAGCGTTTTCCGTAATGAATGGCACCCAGAAAATTATTGCTTTTAGAATGTAAAACTTCGTCATTGAGGGAAACTCCTGGCGTCACGAGTTCGGTAACACCGCGTTTTACGATGCTCTTTGTTTGTTTAGGATCTTCAAGTTGATCGCAAATCGCCACCCTACATCCGGCTTTTACCAATTTGGGTAAATACGTATTTAAGGAGTGGTGCGGAAATCCTGCAAGCTCCGTGCGTTCACTGCCGTTATTCCTGTTAGTAAGAATAATGCCCAAAATACCTGCAGCTTTTACGGCATCTTCACCAAAAGTCTCATAAAAATCACCAACTCTAAACAGCAATAACGCATCAGGATATTTGGCTTTGATGCTGTTATACTGCTTCATCAGTGGTGTTACGCTTTTCTTTTTGGTTGTTTTTGCCATAAATGTGGGCTCTATTTCTATTTTTTGAAAGACAGTTTTCTGCCTTTTTTGGATCAGGATTATTAACTGAACTTGTTCTTACAAACTATTCAGAATGCTCGGGGATAAATTTAGAAAATACCTTGGGTTTGCTTTGTGTTAAGTCTTGGCAGTTATCCATTTTTTTCAACAATTAAAATGGCTTGAAGCTGTTTTAAAACTATGGTGTGCATAAGCTTTATGTTTACTTTTGCGCTATGAACAGAAAGTTAAAAAACAGCGAACTTGACCGAAAATCAGTAGACGAATTTAAAACTGCGGCAAAAACTCCGATCGTTGTGGTTTTAGATAATATCAGAAGTCTTAATAATATAGGTTCGGTTTTTAGAACAGCAGATGCATTTTTGATCGAAGCGATTTATCTCTGCGGAATTTGTGCACAGCCGCCACATAAGGATATTGCAAAAACCGCTCTAGGCGCTACCGAATCTGTAAACTGGAAGTATTTTGAAAATACGTTGGACGCCGTAAATGCGTTGAAAAAAGAAGGATTTACAATTGCTTCTGTAGAACAGGCAGAACAAGCGGTGATGTTAAACGACTTTGAGGTAAACACCGAAACATCATATGCTATTATTTTTGGTAATGAAGTAAAAGGTGTAAAACAAAAGGTTGTTGATGCTTCAGATATCGTGCTCGAGATCCCGCAAGTGGGTACAAAGCACTCGTTTAACATATCGGTGAGTGTGGGGATTGTTCTTTGGGATTTATATTCAAAAATAATAAGTGAGCGTTAGTTTTAACATTTAGGGGCTTTAATATTATTCAAAATCATAAACCTTTGCTAATGTTTTCTAAATTGATATTGGGGTACAATTATTTCTAGAATCTTTACGTTTTAGAAATGAAACAATCCCAACTTATTATGAAAACAAATCATTTTGATTATGCCTCTTACCTACGAGGAATAAAAGATGGTCGCAAAATTGGAGTCACTCTCGGTGTATTAATCGGCGTTGCTATTATGATCGCCGTTTTGAGCGTGATCTATTTTAGCTAATCGTGCTAATTTTGTTCAAAAGCTGAATATAATCCTTCCGGTTTTTTACAAAATCTAATTCTGAAATGTCAATCACTTTGACATTACTTCCTCTTTTATTTTTGATCATATTTAAATAGCCCTGATTGATCTCTACAAGATAATCTTCAGAAATATCTTGTTCATAAGAACGGCCACGTTTCTTGATGTTATCCAGTAAACGATCAGTGTTCTGATAGAGATAAATATATAGATCGGGTCGTGCGATCTCCCGATACATAATACTGTGTAGTTTTTGGTAAAGACTATATTCTTCTTCGCTCAAGGTAACTTTTGCAAAAATCAGAGATTTTTGACTGTCATAATCAGCGATCATAAAGTCTTTAAAAAGGTCATATTGCCCAATGTCGTCTAAAAGTTGCTGATATCTGTCGGCTAAAAAAGACATTTCTAATGGGAAGGCATACCGGGATTTGTCTTCATAAAACTTGGGTAGAAAAGGATTGTCTTTAAAGCGCTCTAAGATGAGTTTTGCGTTAAAATCTTCAGCGATCATTGAAGCTAATGTGGTTTTTCCGGCTCCAATATTTCCTTCAATTGCGATGTAGTTGTTCGTATTTAAAGCAAATTCCTGTTGCGGGTTTTTTAACCATCGGGAGTGTTTCTCAGGAATTTCGGTATCTGGTGTTTCTTGCTTTAATTCTTCAAGATCTTTATTAAACGTGGGGTGCTTCAGTTGAGGTGCAATATCGCAAAGCGGAAACAAAACAAAATTGCGTTTGTGCAATTGCGGGTGCGGCACCGTTAGTTTTTCAGAAGTGATTTGCGATTCGCCATAAAATAAAATATCGATGTCAATCGGGCGGTCTGAATAGCCTGAGCGATTTTGACGAATTCTCCCTAAGTCTTTTTCGATTTTTAAAAGAAGCTCCAGCACGTCTTCAGCATCAAATCTAGAGGTAATACTTACTGCACAGTTTAGAAAATCGGCACCCTCAAATCCCCAGGCTTTCGTTTTGTAAACCGGTGAGATCTGTTTTATTGCGCCTACTTTTTCAAAAATGCGATTAACGGCTTCCTGAAGGTTTTCAAAAGAATCTCCTTGATTGCTTCCGAGAGATAAGTATATGTTTTGTAGCGGTTTAATACGAGATTGGTGTTAAATATTTTAAGAGCAATTTAAGTAAAAGCCCCGTGTATTCTGCTAATTTTGAGTAAAAGAACCCTAATAACAACTACAGTTTGTCGCAAGCCACAATGAGCCAGAGAGATGCGCTGGCAGCCTATCGCATCTATTTTATTTTGGGAGCATTATTTATATGCTCTCTTGTTGTTTCTAATTTGATCTTTCAAAAGTTTTTTTACTGGGATTTTTTTGGAATCTACACCTTTAAAATTTCTGTGGGAATATTGCCATATCCCATCACATTCTTAATCACCGACTTGATCAGTGAAATCTATGGAAAGAAAAAAGCCAATCAGGTGATTACTGCCGGGATTTTTGCCTCAGTCTTTTCGTTACTCATTGTGTATACGTCGACGCTCGTCCCTGCAACTGAAAGGTCACCCGTAAACGACGCGCTTTTTGAAAAAGTTTTTGGAGCAACGGTAGTGGCAGTAATGGCATCGATGATGGCCTATTTGTTTGCGCAATATATAGACATTCAACTCTTTCATTTCTGGAAACATCTTACCAAAGGGAAACATCTTTGGATACGAAACAATTTCTCTACGTTTTTTAGTCAGTTTATAGATACGGCAACCGTTTTGCTATTGTTATGCACATTCAACAAGATCGAATGGGATTTGTTTGGTACGCTGCTTTTGAGCGGTTTTTTGTTTAAAGTGCTGGTCGCATTTTGCGATACACCCTTTTTGTATTTAGGTGTTTTTCTTTTTAGAAAACGCTTTAAGCTGGCTCCCGGAGAAGAATTAGGTGCAGGATTGAATGCCTTTCAGAAAGAAGAAAAAATTTAAAAAAGAAAGATGAAAAAGATATTTAAAATTATAGGAATAGTACTGCTGGTACTTATTATAGGGCTTATCGCTGCGCCTTTTTTATTTAGAGGGCAATTAGAAGATTTGCTAAAGCGCTCTATTAACGAAAATATTAACGCAACAGTAGCTTGGGAAGATTTTGATCTTACGCTGTTTAGTAGTTTTCCTGATGCGGCTGTTAAGGTGAATAATTTTAGTGTTATAAATAATGCGCCTTTTGCCGGCGATACGCTTGCCAGTGGGGCTGTTTTACAACTTGATATGGGCGTGATGCAGTTGTTTAAGACTTCTTCAGGAGAGCCCATTGCGATAGATGCGATTCGACTTGATGATGCTTATGTGAATATAAAAGTAGACAGTTTAGGCAATGCCAATTATGATATTGCAAAAGAAAATCCCAATGCTACTGCAACAACAGATACGCTGGCCGATAGTTCAGGCGGATTTAGCTTTGCAGTGCAGCATTATGAACTGAATAATTCACGCATCAATTATTTAGATGAAAGTACGCAGACTTTCTTGCGTCTTTCTGAAGTTAATCATGAAGGAGATGGCGACTTTTCTGCAGCGATTTCTAACCTGAATACAAAAACCGAAGCACTTGCTTCTTTCGATTTAGACGGGGTGAATTATTTAAACAATAACAAATTATCACTCGATGCCGTTATCGAGATGAATCTTGAGGAGCAGCGGTATACGTTTAAAGAAAATGAAGCTTTGGTCAATCAATTGCCGCTTGTTTTTGAAGGTTTTGTTCAAATCAACGAAGCGAATAATGAGCTCGATTTGTCTTTTGAAACGCCTACAAGTGATTTCAAAAATTTCTTAGGAGTAATACCGGAAGTCTACGCAAAGAACCTGGATGGCGTGACCACAACAGGCGATTTTAAAGTTATGGGGAGCATTAAAGGGATCGTAGATGAGACGCATATCCCGATGCTTGATATCGCGATCAACTCAAATAATGCCTCGTTTAAATATCCTGAGTTACCAAAATCTGTAGAAGATATTATCATCGATGCACAAATTGTAAATGAAACCGGAAATGTTGACGATACCTACTTACGCCTGGGGAATTTGAATTTTAGGATTGATCAGGATGTTTTTAATGCAAAAGGTAGAATAGATCGCCTGACCACAAATCCTCTTATAGATCTTGCGTTAAAAGGGAAGCTGAATTTGGCGAATCTTGAACAGGCGTATCCGTTAGAATTAGATCAAGATATTAATGGATTGCTTACTGTTGATATGACTGCAAATTTTGATATGGAAAGTGTGGAGCAAGAGCGTTACCAAAATATCAAAAGTTCAGGAACGGCAGGTTTGAAAGATTTTAAATATGTATCTCCGGAGTTACCAAATGCGCTGAATATGGCTCAGGCTAATGTGACTTTTAATCCTGGGACAATTACTTTAAATACCTTGGAAGCTCAAACCGGACAAACTGATATTTCGGCTAAAGGAAGCATTGAAAATTTGATTCCGTTTGTGCTGTCTAAAGAAGATTTAAAAGGCCGGTTTACGGTAAATTCTAATGTGATTAATCTTGCTGATTTTAGTGTTGTTGAAGATGCAACAGGAGCTCAAGATGAAGAAACAGCTACGACTTCAGCTTCAAATTCAGGAAATGCGGCGATCAAGATTCCTTCTTTTTTGGATGCGGCTCTAGATTTTTCTGCCGGAAAGGTGATTTACGATAATATCACACTGAGCAACGTAAAAGGAAATGTTACGGTTCAAAATGAGACTGCAAGCTTAAATAATATACGCTCCGATATTTTTGGTGGAGCCATCGGTCTTAACGGAAATGTGAGTACGAAGAATTCAACTCCAACTTTTGAAATGGCGCTCGATTTGAGTAGTGTTGATATTAGTGAGTCGTTCAACGGGTTGGAAATGCTTCAGCAGCTGACTCCAATTGCGAAAGCTCTTCAAGGAAAACTGAATACCAATATTCAGCTTAAAGGAAACCTTACAGATGACTTAACTCCGGTGTTATCCTCCCTAGCGGGTAATGCTTTGGCACAATTGCTTACAGCAGAAGTGAATCCGCAGCAAATGAAGTTGCTAAGCGCTTTAGATAGTAAATTAGATTTTATCGATTTGCAAAATCTAGATCTTAGTAACTTAAAAACCCAGCTGAGTTTTGACAATGGACTGGTGACAGTAAAACCGTTTGACTTTAACATAAAAGGAATTAATGTAGGGGTGAGTGGTACGCACAGTCTTGAAAACAGTATGAATTATACCCTGAATTTAAAAGTGCCGGGATCGTATCTTGGGTCTAAAGTAGGGAGTACGTTAGCCAATCTTAGCAATGCCGATCTTGAAAAGTACACTGCCGATTTGCCTATTAACTTAACAGGTGATTTTACAAATCCGGAGGTTTCTTTAAATACGCAACAGGCGGTGACCAATTTGACACAGCAAATTGTAGCAACGCAAAAGGATAAGCTGAAGCAACAAGGAGAAGATAAAGTACGAGATGTACTAGGAGGTCTTTTAGGAGGGGATAAAACAACCACAGATTCTACAGCTACCCAAACTGCAAAAGATTCTACGTCAACGACTAATCAATCAACAACAGAAAAAGTAGTTAAGGATGTTCTGGGTGGATTGTTTGGTAAGAAGAAAGCTGCAGATACTACCAAAACGAATAATTGATCTTTGCGATACACCAATAAAAAAGAGCGCTACGTGCGCTCTTTTTTATTGGCACCGCCAATGGGTTAAATACTCTTAGGCTTGCCCTGAGGTGGTTTACTTCATGGTTATCTAATTTTAAAAGCTTATCACAATAAACTCAGATCGTCTGTTGAGTTGATGTTGTTCTTCGGTACAATCGGCACCATTACCACAATCGTTTATTAACTGGGTTTCCCCAAAACCTTCTCCGGAAATTCGAGAGGGTTCTATGCCTCGGTTTACGATCCAGTCTGCTGTAGATTTTGCACGTTTATCAGAAAGGCTGAGGTTGTAAGCATCATTCCCGCGACTATCTGTGTGTGATCGTATCTCAACTACCAGAGAATGATTAGACTCCATAACGGCTAAGACTTTTGTGAGTTCTTCAGCAGCGTCAGGTCTGATATTAAAGCGATCAAAATCAAAATAGATAGGCTTTAGCTTAAGAAGATCAGCAAGGTCATCGCCTTCATTAATTTTAGTAATACGCGGCTCTAAATACAAGTCTACCACTTGATCTCCACCACCTTTAGGTGTGGTGATCAGGGATTCAGAAGAGTAGTATTCGGGTTCATCGGCACGTATGAGTATTTCCTGACCACAAATAGGGCGAAGACTGTATTCTCCATTTTCATTCACTTGTGTTGTTTCTAGAACATTGCCTTCAAGATCAATAACACTTACAGTGGCTGTAGGTATTGGTAAATTGGTTTCTTTATCGCGAACGGTACCTGTAACCAGTGACGTACACACAGGAATCACAACAGGTTTGCGTGAAAATCTAAAGATGTCATCGCTCCCCATTCCAAAATACCGGTTGGTTGAAAAATACCCAATATTGAGGTAGTCATCTACGATAAAGGCAAAATCATCCTGCGGACTGTTCACCGGCTCGCCTAAATTGATTACATATGCTACATCGCCATTTTTCTTTGTGGCAACCACGTAGATATCGAGTCCACCCAATCCCGGGCGACCATCTGAAGAAAAATAAAGATTTCCTTTTTTGCTTATAAAGGGAAAGTTTTCACGTCCTTCCGTATTGATAATGGGTCCTAAATTCTTTGGTTCGCTATATTCATTGTCGCCTATAATATCGACCACCCAAATGTCAGAAAACCCAACAGTTCCCGGCATATCTGAGGCGAAATAGAGTTGCTTGTTGTCAGGACTCAAGGCAGGATGTGAAACAGAATAGCTGTTGTCATTAAATGGAAGTTCAACAGGAGCTCCCCAGCTACCTCCTTTCTTAACAGATTTGAAGATTTTTAGACGTACGGTTCCGTTTTTATCGGTTCGCTTTACACCATTGCTAAAGTTATTTCGGGTAAAATACATCGTGTTACCATCACTGGTAAAGGTTGGAGAAGACTCGTGGTAGCGGGTATTGATAGCATTTCCGCCAAATTTTTCAACAACGCCAAGCTCACCGGTTTCAGCATCTATGGGTGCAGCATAGAAATCTAAAAAAGGTTCGTTATTCCACTTATGGATGTATTTTGATGTAGAGCCAGTATCTCTGGCAGAGGAGAAAATGAGTTTATTCTCATAAAACATAGGCCCAAAATCAGAGAGTCTTGAGTTGGTTCTACGTAGATTTTCTACTTCATATTCGCTTTCGCTATAGCTTATTTCTTCTAGGTAATCTGGTTTTTCTTCAAACAATTCGGCACGTGAGTCACCACCTTTGAGCTGGCGAAAGCGCTCCATAATTCTATCAGACTCATTGTATTTTTGAATTCCTTTTAGAGATTGTGCATATCTGAAAAGGTCTTCTGGAGTCAGCGTTTCAGCATACTTATCAAATAGTTTTTGATACCATTTTGCGCTGTCCTCATACAATCCATTAAAATAATAGCTGTCGCCTAATTTTTTAAAAAGTTCTGCAGATTCATAGCCTTCGCCGGCAAGACGCAGGTAGATTTTTTGAGCATCTATAAATGCATAACTCTCAAATTTTTTGGCTGCTTTATCAAGTTCTTTCTCCTGAGCAAATGAAAAAGTAAACGTGAATAGAAGTATAAATTGAAGAAACCGCTTGCCTGTAATTGATTGCATAGCTTGTAAGTAAAAGTTTGAAATTAGGATTTAGGGGCTGTAAATATACTTAAAATAAGAGCTGGAAAACGTCTAATCTCACTGATTTATAAAAAATTAGCAGGGGATAACCCCCCTTTTTTCGATAAACAATTGAGAAATCGTATGTTGAAAAAGTACTTGTATAAGAAAGTGAGTTAATTTCTGAAGTCTCAATAGAATTTTCCACTAAAGGAAGTGTTTCTTGTCTTGAGCGGGTTAACTTTATACTTTTGAATAAAATGAAACTTATGCTAAGTGACCACATAAAAAACAGAAGATCTGTTTTTCCTAATCAGTTTTCAGAAAAGCCGGTAAGTGTAGAAGCAATAAAAACGCTTTTAGAAGCTGCGAATTGGGCACCTACACACAGAAAAACGCAACCTTGGCGCTTTAAAGTTTTTAGAGAAGCGTCTTTAGATTTGCTGGCAGATTATGTTACTAAAGCATACACAAAAGTTACTCCTGAGGCTAAATTTTCAGCTTTCAAACTCAAAAAAACCTTAGAAAAGGTAACTTCAAGTGCTGCCGTTATTGTGATTAGTATGCAACGTGATCCTAAAGAAAGCGTGCCAGAATGGGAAGAAATAGCAGCAACAGCAATGGCTGTGCAAAATTTATGGCTGATGACCGCAGAGTTAGGACTTGGAGGTTACTGGAGCACGCCAGGCTATATTTCTGAAATGCATTCTGATTTAAAACTTGCCGAAGGCGAGCGCTGTTTAGGCTTTTTCTATTTGGGTGCATTTGAAGACGAACCTTTACCAGGCGAACGCGACGATATTGAAGAAAAAATCACGTGGTTCTAAGGCGAGCTTTTATGTGGTAAAAGACTATTCTTTTACCACTTGTCCTGATTTCATCACAAAAATCACCTCATTAAGCGTGTCTATGTTTTGGATAGGATCTTCGTTAACCGCGATAATATCGGCTTTAAAACCGGGAGCGACCTGACCAAGTTTGTCTTCAGCTTTTAGAACTTTGGCACTTTCAATGGTTGCAGATTGAATCGCTTTCATTGCCGGCATTCCTGCTTCCACCATATATCCGAATTCTTTGGCATTATCTCCGTGTGGGAATACTCCGGCATCGGTACCAAATGCTATATTCACGCCTTTTTTATAGGCCATTGCAAAGGTTTTTTGCAATTGAGGCCCTATTTCTAAAGCTTTAGGTACAATTATCGCAGGATAATAATCTTTTATTTTTGCTTTTTCTGCAACATATTTTCCGGCGCTAAGCGTTGGTACGTAGTACGTACCGTGTTCAACCATCAGATCTGCAGTTGCTTCACTCATAAGCGTCCCGTGTTCAATGGTTTTTACACCTGCTTTTACAGCGCGTTGCATTCCGTCATCTCCGTGAGCGTGTGCAGCAACTTGTAAATCATAATCTTTTCCGGTGGTTACGATGGCTTCGATCTCTTCCTCTGTAAATTGTGGGTTTTGACCATTTTTAGCAACACTCAAAACTCCTCCGGTAGCCGTAATCTTTATCCAGTCTGCGCCATTTTTATAGCGTTGTCTTACTGCTTTACGAGCATCGTCAACATTATTAACAACTCCTTCTTTAGGTCCCGGATCTCCCATAAGATCTTTTCGGTATCCGTTAGTAGGATCTGCATGACCGCCGGTGGTTCCAATGGCTTTTTCGGCAGTGTAAATACGAGGCCCCAGCACTTTCCCAGTATTGATAGCATTACGTAAGGACACGTTGACGCCGCTACCTCCAAGGTCGCGTACGGTGGTAAAGCCCGCCATAAGTGTGCGAAACGCAATTTCTTGAGCTTTGTATGCAACATCAGCTTCATTGAGCGTGAATTCTTCCAAGTATTGAGTGGGGCTGGTTTCCCCTTCAATATGAACGTGCAAATCGGCAAAGCCGGGAAGGATAACTTTATCTTTTAAATCAATAACTTCACCATCTCCTGATTGGTAGCCATCCACGACATCTTCAATCTCATCCCCTGATACTATGATCGTTTTTTTAGTTAAAATCTTTCCGTTTTTGGTGTCTACTAGTTTGCCTACTTGTAAATACGTTTTTTGAGCAAAAGCAGAAAGGCTAACGATCGCCAAGATCAGTGAGAGAAGAGTGGTGCGCATGTCGGTAGTTGTTTAGTCTATAAATTCTAAGATTTTAGTTACAATATACTCAATTTGTTCGTCATCAAGCTCGCTATGCATTGGTAATGAGATGACTTCTTGTACCAGTTTGTTGGTAACAGGAAAATCTGCTTCGTTGTATCTATCATCTGCATAAGCTTTTTGCTTATGTAACGGGATAGGATAATACACACCGCAAGGAATCTCATTGGCATTGAGGTGTTTTACCAGAGCATCGCGGTCAACGTCCATGAGTCTAAGAGTATATTGATGGAATACGTGGCAATCGCAAGCTGTACCACAAATCGTAGGTGTAATAATTTTAGGATGATCCTTGAGCTTTTCGGTGTATTTTAAAGCTGAAGCTCTTCTGCGCGCATTATAATCATCAAGATGCGGAAGCTTAGCACGTAAAACAGCAGCTTGAATCGCGTCTAACCGTGAATTCACACCCACGACATCGTGATGGTAGCGCTCGTACATTCCGTGATTTACAATCCCTCTTATGGTATGAGCAAGAGCATCGTCATTTGTGAAAATGGCACCCCCATCTCCATAACAACCTAAATTTTTAGAAGGGAAAAATGAGGTGCTTCCTACGTGGCCAATAGCTCCGGTTTTTACTTTTTTACCGTCTTTATGGGTGTAATTTGCACCAATAGCTTGCGCATTATCTTCAATCACAAAAAGGTCATGTTCTTCTGCAATTTCAAGAATTGCATCCATATTGGCTGCTTTTCCGAACAAATGTACAGGAACAATCGCCTTGGTCTTAGGAGTGATTGCTTTTTTGATCGCTTCAATATCGATATTAAAGTCGATAGGATCAACATCTACAAGTACCGGTGTAAGTTGTAAAAGTGCAATAACCTCTACAGTAGCAGCAAAGGTAAAATCTGCAGTAATCACTTCGTCTCCGGGTTTTAGGCCTAGCCCCATCATCGCAATTTGCAAAGCATCGGTGCCGTTTGCACAAGGGATCACGTGTTTTACATTGAGGTATTCTTCAAGTTCTTTTTGAAATTCGTGAACTTGAGGGCCGTTGATGAAGGCGGTGGTATCAATAACCTCTTGAATACTTTGATTTACTTGCTCTTTTATAGGTTGGTACTGACCTTTAAGGTCAACCATTTGAATTTTTTTCATAAGAATTTTTTATGCCGAAATCGTTCTGATAAACCAAAAAAGTTGAAGTCGTTTTAGGTTAAAAAGCATCCTCTTTCGGTAGCACGAAAGTACGAAATCTACCCACTATCGCCAATGTATTTTTTAACCGGGAAAAGGCTATTTTTGCGTGGCTATGCGACATCTGTATTCCTTTTTTATTGCGTTTTTTAATTTTATACTGCCTGTTTTAGGAATTTTTAGCTCCAAGCTGAAGACATTTAGTGTGGTACGTCGCGGTGTATTTGATGTACTAAAATCAGAAATGGCTAAAGGTGATCGGGTGATTTGGCTTCATGCAGCTTCTCTTGGAGAATATGAGCAAGCGGTACCGGTTTTAGAACAACTACGAGCAGATTATAAAGCGCACAAAATCCTACTCACTTTTTTTTCGCCTTCAGGTTATGAGATCAAGAAAAATACTCCTTTAGCAGACGTTGTTACTTATTTGCCTCTAGATACGCAGCGCAATGCCAAGCAATTCATCGGAATTGTAAAACCTGACTTGGCCATTTTTGTGAAATATGAATTTTGGCCCAATTACCTTTACGCATTGAAAAAATCAAAGGTGCATTCCGTTTTGATTTCAGGCGTGTTTAGAACAAGTCAGCCATTTTTCAAATTTTATGGAAGCTGGATGAAAAACTCGCTCGAGGCATTCAACCACTTTTTTTTACAGAACTACAGTTCGTTAGAAAGTTTAAAAAAACTGGGCTTTAATAATGCTGTCGTAAGTGGAGATACCCGATTTGATCGCGTAAGTAGACAACTTTCGTATGATAATACACTTCCATTTATAACTGAATTTAAAAATCAAGAAACATTGCTCGTGTGTGGTAGCACGTGGCCTGAGGATATTGATTTACTGGCTGACTTTATCAATGGTTCTAACCAAATGAAAACAGTCATCGCACCGCATAAAATCGATAAGGAACGCATAGAGATATTGCAAAATGCGATCACAAAAAAAAGTGTTTTATATTCTGAATATCAAAAAGGAGCAACACTTGATGTAGATGTCTTAATTATTGACGCCATCGGGTTTTTGACTAAAATTTATGCGTATGCAGATCTTGCCTATGTAGGCGGAGCTGCAGGAACCACCGGATTGCATAATATTTTAGAACCGGCTACTTTTGGAGTTCCTATAATTACCGGTTCTCATATTTCAAAATTCCCGGAAGCTCAGGATTTAAGAAAGCTTGCAGGTTTGTTTACCGTTTCTTCTCAAGAAGAAGCTCACGAAATCTTAAACCATCTTGTAACAGATAAAAGTTTCCGTGAAAAAACAGGAATGATTGCAGGTCATTTCATTTCAGAAAATACAGGAGCTACCCAGCAAATTTGTGACTATCTCAAAAATCAAACGCTTACCGCCTGATTGAGATACTGCCTAAACGGAAGTAATTCTTTATAAACTTCTATTACGTGGTCGTCAAAGTCACTGCTTGTAACCAATTTTTGAGTCAAATCATTTTGCACGGCGAATGTCTTTTTACGTAGTAGTTCTATGAATCTGTGGTCTTGAGAAAATCCTTTAGGCGCTGTTTGCAAGCTCTCACCATCATCGATCAAGCCGCCAAACATTTTTTTAAAACTTGGTTTCTCTAGTATTTCAACAAATTCTTCACCGTTATAATCAATCGCTTGTCTTATACTTTTAAGTAGCGATGATTTTGGCTTATAAAATCCACCGGCAATAAAACTTTCAGAAGTACCCAAGTGAATGTAGAAATCTCCCTGTTTGGTTTCTTGGTCTAGACCGGCTCCAAAATGATCTTTATAGACAGGTCGGTCAGGGTGATAAAGTAAATTATTATTAATGCGGTTAATGGCTTTTTTACCCGTGGTATGCGTGTAATCAGGATCTATTTCAGCAAGTTTTAAATCCATTTGATTGAGCCAGTCGATGTAAAAGTCGCGTACTTCATGATACCATTTTCGGTTGTCATCCATCCATTCTTTAGAATTGTTTTTCTGTAATGCCCTGAGAAATTCATATAAACCTGTAAAGCTCATTTTTTAGCCTAAAGTTACATCGGTGCGGTTATAGTACCGCTAGTTTCCTAGGTTTTAACGCCTTGTTTAGAATTTTTAGCAATGATTTATACATTCAGAAAAGAAAGCAATTGGAATTCTGTCTAGTTTTGTCTTTCAACCAAATCATTAAATTATGAAAAAAGTAATTGGAATAGTTGTTTTAGGTCTTTTAGCGTTTAATACCTATTCATGTAGAGAGCAGGAAGAGAAAGAGACCGTTGTGGTAAAAGAAGTAGAAGTCGAAGATGATCGTGAGGGCATTTTAGAGCGTACCGCAAAAAAAGTAGATCAAGAGGTCAATAAAGAAATTGACGAAGAAATTGAAAATATCGGAGACGATAATAAATAGAAAATTATGAAAAAGCTAAGTATCATTGCGAGTCTATTACTCGTAGTATCTGTCTCATTTACTTCTTGTCGCGAAAAGAGCGAGAAAGAAAAGTTGGTAGAAGAAATGAAAGAAGAAGGTGCTGAAATAGAAACCAAAACAGATGATGACGGAGATTATAAAATGAAGATGGAGACTGAAGAAAAAGAAGTTAAAATCAAAGAAGACGCTGATGGCGATACCAAAATAAAGGTTGATAACTAAAGCTTTTCTTAAATATATTACCTTGGGCAAACCCTTGAAGTATTATACTCTTTGGTAGTTCCAATAAAAAGCAAAAGCCACCATTTAATGGTGGCTTTATTTTATAATAAGCTGAAGAATTTTAGTCTCTCAAGGTGCGCATTTGACTCTTCAATTCTTCCATTCCTTGTTGAAGCTCTTTTAATAAATTGCTTTCTGAAGGCGAATCTAAATGAAAAGTAAGTTTACTATTTACTTGCCATAATTCTTGAATGTCACTCACTTGAACTTCAAAAGGTAAATATTCTTGATTTAAAGAAATAAGTAACACTTTAGAAGGATCGGGTAATTTCTGAAGTTTTTTAACCACTACAGCATCAGGAAGAACCACAACATACACTTTATTGTTATAGGCTTCATCCATACTTGCAATGGCTTTTCCTAAAACCCAATCGTCAGGCATAAAATTAGGGAGCATACTGTCTCCTTCAATCTGAAATCCGCGATAAGTAGCGTTTCGGTATTGAGGTAAAGGAAGGTCAAAAGCAGGAAGTTGTTGATACCACTCTACATCTTGTACATTATGAGGATATCCCGCTGCAGCCTTTTGATTTACCATTACAAGATTCTCATTGTCGGCTATATCTACAGTAACCACTTTAGGACTAACGTCGCCTTTACCGGCGTGCAATAATTTTTGATTGCTGTAACCAAATAACCATAACGGGTTTACATTGTAAAGTCGCAAAAGTTCGGTTACGATTTGTCCCGATAATTTGGTGCGCCCGCGTTCAATATCAGCAGTAGAATTTTTAATACCTAAAGCTTCGGCAAACTCAGATTGTGTGAGATTTTGCTCTTCCCGTATTTGTTTAAAACGGCGAATATCGCCAGATACATCATTGATTCCCATAGCGTAAATGTAATATAATTCGGAATAAATCCGATTTAAAGATAGGAAAAAATCCACTAATCGGAAAAATTACATATTTTTGTAAAAATTCCAACTATGAATTTTGAGCGTATTCGAGAAAAATTAAACATACTGGCCGATGCTGCCAAATATGATGTTTCGTGTTCCAGTAGTGGCAGCAAGCGATCTAATACCGGTAAAGGTCTGGGCGACAGCAGCGGCATGGGAATTTGTCATAGTTATACCGAAGATGGCCGGTGTATCTCGTTGCTCAAGATCTTACTTACAAATCATTGCATTTTTGACTGTGCTTATTGTGTAAGCCGAAAAAGTAATGATATCAAGCGTGCCGGCTTTAAAATTCAAGAGGTGGTAGACTTGACTATCAATTTTTATCGACGTAATTATATCGAAGGTTTATTTTTAAGCAGTGGGATTTTTTCAAGTCCAGATTATACGATGGAGCGTTTGATTGCCGTGGCAAAAAAGTTAAGACTTGAGGAAAACTTTAATGGCTACATTCACTTAAAATCAATTCCCGGTTGCAGTGATGAATTGATGCGGGAAGCCGGTTTGTATGCAGATCGATTGTCTATAAATATTGAAATCCCTACTGTATCCGGACTCAAGCTTTTAGCACCAGAAAAAGATCATAAGGATTTTATCAAGCCGATGGAAAAGGTGAAAAATGAGATCTTGCAGTTTAAAGCTGATAGAAAAGTTTCTAGAAAAACACCGGTGTATGCCCCGGCAGGTCAAAGTACGCAAATGATCGTAGGAGCCACCGGCGAGAGTGACAAAGATATTATGTATTCTGCAGTGCATTATTACAGCACCTATAATATGAAGCGGGTATATTACTCGGGTTATGTCCCGGTTCTTCAGGATGAGCGACTACCGGCTTTGGGAACCGAAGTGCCTATGTTGCGCGAAAACAGATTGTATCAAACCGATTGGCTACTTCGATTTTATGGCTTTGATGTACGTGAAATTTTAAATAAGGATTATCCCAATCTTGATGTAGATATCGATCCTAAATTGAGTTGGGCTTTGCGCAATATGCATTTGTTTCCGGTTGATGTTAACACGGCAGACAAACGAATGCTTGCACGTATTCCGGGATTGGGGATGAAATCAGTGTACAAGATTCTAAATGCACGCAAATACAGAAAACTCAATTGGGAACACCTTAAAACTATTGGCGTAGCACTCAATCGAGCCAGGTATTTTATGATTTGCGATTCTAAAACCTGGGAAAAGCGCGACCTCGAGCCACACAGGATCAAAAGTTTAATTCTTCAAAGTTCGCAGAGTAAGTATCAAAAAATGTATAACAATCAATTGCGTTTATTTTAAGATGGCTTTGCAAAAACTCATTTATGATGGAAGTTTTGAAGGCTTGCTTACTGCTATTTTTATAGTTTATGAAGAGCAACTTGATGATGCCGAAATTCTAGAAGAACGTTTTTATGAGCCCGATTTTTTTGCTGAAGCGCAACAGGTTTATACCGATGATACTAAAGCTACACGCGTATGGGAGGGGTTAAGAAAGTTTCCGCAGTTTAGAGCTTCGGTTTACCGCTCGTTTTTAACAGAGTTGCCCGATAAAGAAACCTATATTCTTGATGCGGTGCGGTATGTGCTTAAAACCAAAAATGATAAAGATTATGGGCAGTCTTCAGTGCTCAAATTGGCACAATTAACCAAACAAGTAGGCCGCGAAAAACACCGTATGGAAGCTTTTGTACGTTTTAAGCGCACCAAAGACGATTTGTATGTTGCCTTGATCGAACCAGATTTTAATGTGCTTCCGCTTATTGCTAAACATTTTAAAAGCAGATACGCAGATCAACAGTTTTTAATTTTTGATCAAAAACGTAGCTATGGTATTTTCTATGACCTGGAACGGGTTGAGTTTGTCACTTTAGATTTTGATGATCAGCAGTTAAAAGAGGCGTTACATCAAGAAGAAAAACACTATGGTAAAATGTGGCAGGATTATTTTGTAAGTACAGGTATTAAAAGTAGAATCAATAAAAAATTGCACCTGCAACACGTTCCTAAACGGTATTGGAAATACTTGAATGAAAAAAATCCGCTTTAGGATTAAATGATTATTTTTAATTAGGTAACCAATAAAAATCCAAAGATGAAACGTATTTTTTTAAGTTTAGCAATGATCGCTTTAGTAGGTAGTGTTTATTCGTGTAGAGAAACCACGCAAGAAAAAACAGAAGAAGCTGTAGAAGCGATGGGAGAAGATATTGAAGATGCAGCAGAAGAGGCAGGTGAGGCCATTCAAGAGGGAGCAGATGAACTCAATGACGAGATTCAAGGGAACGACGATAACTAGTTAGAATTTCAATAAAATATCGCTAAAGCATTTTAAAAGAAATTTTAAGATGCTTTTTTTATTGGCATCGAAAAAGGGTTTAATACTTCAAGGTCTGCCCTGAGTTAATTTATTGGTATCGACATAGAGTTTGATAATTTGTTTCTATAGCCGTCGGGATGCATCTAAATTGATTTTTTGCTAACGAATGCTTCAAGAACTTACTTGGGTTAGATTATTTGTAGGTCTCTGTACTTTTTTTGAAAAATCCAAAAATTGAAGAGATATTGATAATCAATTTGTTGTGTGGGTTGCGTTATTTTTAGCAAAAACGTAAAATGACAAAATATTTAATAAAATTTAAGAATAAGCGATGTTAATTTATATACATTTGACACTAATTAACGCTAATTAAAATTACATCAATTATGAAAAAATTTATGTTCAGTGCATTTGCACTTTTATTAATGGTTTCTGTTTCTGCTTGTCGCGAAACTACCGAAGAAAAAACTGAAGACGCTATGGAAAGCGCTGCTGACGATATGGGTGATGCTATGGAAGATGCAGGTGATGCTGTAGAAGAAGCTGCAGAAGATACTGAAGCAGCAGTTGAAGAAGGTGCTCAAGAAGTTGAGGACGAAGTTGAAGGAAACGACGACATGTAATCTCAAAATCGAGATTTATATAAGAAAGCCCCGAATGAAAATTCGGGGCTTTTTTTATGATTTGTAATACTATAGTTTAAACGCTGGCGCTACTTGTTGCAGCTTGGCGGTCAACTTTTTTAACCAAGCCTTGTAATACTTTACCGGGACCCACTTCAATAAATTCTGAAGCACCATCGGCTAGCATATTTTTCACACTTTGCGTCCATTTTACCGGAGCTGTCAATTGAAAAAGAAGATTCTTTTTAATTTCAGCAGGATCTGTCACAGCAGTGGTACTCACGTTTTGATAAATAGGACAGGTAGGTTCACTAAAAGTGGTTTTCTCAATTGCGGCAGCAAGCTCTTCTCGAGCAGGTTCCATAAGAGGGGAGTGAAATGCTCCACCTACAGGAAGTACTAAAGCGCGCTTTGCACCACGCTCTTTCAAACGCTCGCAAGCTTCATTTACGGCATCAATTGCTCCAGAAATGATCAATTGACCCGGGCAATTGTAGTTTGCAGCAACCACCACACCATCAACATCTGCACAAACCGATTCTACAAGTTCGTCTTCAAGTCCCAAAATAGCAGCCATTGTAGAAGGCTCATTATCACAAGCTTTTTGCATCGCTTGCGCACGCTGCGAGACTAAGCGAAGACCGTCTTCAAAACTCAATACGCCATTGGCTACAAGTGCAGAAATTTCACCTAAAGAATGTCCTGCAACCATTTGGGGTACCGCTTCCTCTCCCAAAGCTTTAAATAAAGCAACCGAATGCAAGAAAATCGCCGGTTGTGTTACTTTGGTCTCTTTCAGTTCTTCGGCAGTGCCTTCAAACATAATTTTGGTTATATCAAAGCCAAGGATCTCATTGGCACGCTCAAACAATTCGCGAGCAGTGGCTGAGGCTTCATAAACATCTTTACCCATTCCGGTAAACTGCGCTCCCTGACCGGGAAAAACATATGCTTTCATAAATAGATTTTTCTAAATAGTGCTGCAAAAATACACATACACATATGGATTCAGAAATTATAAATACAAAGTGCGGTATTTATTCTTGTAAAGTTGCTTACTTTGAATGATATAGGAAACGATCTTAATGATGAAACACAATCAATATTTTAAAATACTCGTTTTTTTAGTCTGGGTTTTTTCAACAACTACGATATATGCCCAATATGATGCGATTAGTAATCTTCCACTCAAGCAAAATCCTGCATATCAATGGGCTAATGAAAGCAAAAAGGCTTCTATAAAAGAGGCTAAAATGCAGGTTGATTTTTATTTAAAACAGAAAGATGCTGAAAACTACATCTACATTGTTGATGGTCAGGTTTTACCTGTAAGTGATTTTAGAGAATATAGAGAAAGTATTTTGAAGCAAGCTCGAGCCATCAATTTTGTGAAAAGAATTGATAGTGTTATGGGATATCCCTCTCACCGCAAACGAATGCTTTTTTTGATAACCACACAAACCGTTGAAGATTAGCGGTAGGTCTTTAGAATCGATTTTGCTGTGTTATAGTAATGACCCCCAAAAAGATTCACGTGAACCAAAATGTAATAAAGTTGCCAGAGTTTTATTCGGCTTTGCCAACCTTCAGCAAGCGGAAATACTTCATTGTACACGTTAAAAATTTCAGCTTCAAAACCGCCAAAAAGTTGCATCATCGCAAGATCCATCTCCCGTGGCGCGTAACAGGTCGCGGGGTCTATAAGTGCCGGGAAGCCTTGTTCATTAATGATAGAATTACCTCCTCATAAATCACCGTGAATCAGGGAAGCCGGCTCAAGCGGGATGAGATCAGTTATCGTATTAAAAAAGCGATCTAGATTTTTAAAAGAATAACCTTGATTGGAAGCCATTTCAAACTGTGGCAGTAAACGTTGCTCTATATAAAAACTCGCTGCATCCGGTTTTTGCGTATTGTATTGAGGTAGACTGCCGATGTAATTATCTTCAGCAAAGCCAAAAGGAGCAGTAGCTTGATGCATTTTTGCCAAGCTATTGCCAAAAATTTCTGCAAACTTTGGATGTTTCGGTTTGGCATTAATATACTCAAGGATTAAAAAGCTATCTGTGTTGAAGTTTCCAATGTGTATAACTTCCGGGATCTGGAAGCTTTCAGCTCGTCGAAGTTCCTGAAGACCTTTTGCTTCAAGATCAAACATACTGGGGTAGCGTTTTGCATCATTGAGTTTGATGACAAAATGTTTCTCTTCAGTTTTTAATAGGTAAACATCATTAATGTCGCCACCTGATAAAGGACGTATTTCGGTTAGGGTAGTGTTTAGTATAGATTCAAGATGGGTTTTAAAATCAGCGTTTAGCATACGTTAGATAGGTAAAAGCATAGTCGTGTTTCTCGTCCTTAGGGTGATAAGATTCTTCAAGCAACTCCCAAGTATCAGCATCAATTTCCGGGAAAAACGCATCAGCTTCAAAAGTGCCGTGAACTCGAGTGAGTTCTATGTGCGTGGCAAATTCCATCCCAAGCTTATAAATTTCGCCTCCGCCAATAATGTACGGATTCTCATCATCAACCACAGTTTTAATAGCTTCCTCAATGCTATTAACTACGATAATAGGTTCTCCAGCATCATAATCGCTTTTTCTTGTGATAACGATGTGCGTTCTATTGGGTAAAGGTTTCGGAAACGATTCAAACGTCTTTCTTCCCATAATGATGTGATGATGCGAAGTCAATTTTTTAAAACGTTTAAAATCATCAGGCAAGTGCCAAACTAAGTCATTATCCTTTCCTAAAGCATTATTTTCTGCGGCTGCAGCAATCAATGTTATTTTCATCATTTATGGTTCTAAAGGCGTATTAGGTCTGGTGATTTCAGGTTTTGAGGCTGTGGGTAAAGGATGTTCTTTTTCAACTTTTGTTTTTAGTTTTTCAATTTTTGCTTGCTGCTTGGCTACGAGTTTGTCAAGCTGTTCATTTTCCCACTTCTTATTCATAAAACTGCTGAACAGAAATACATTCAAAAAATGAATTAAAAAGAAGAAAAACCAAATGAGTGTCGCCCACACAAACCAATCTACCTGTGCAGGTCTGAAATTGACACCAAAATCAAGAAATTTATTCAGAATAATGAACAGTACAGCACCGGCAAGAAAGACAATGAAATGTCTGAAAAGATTCTTTTTTTGTTTGATTCTGTATTGAGCATATTCAATAAGTTCTCGCTGCTCGCGGTCTATTTTTGTCGTTTCCTGCTTTTTTGAGAACATAAGAAAAAGTAAATTGTGTGAGAATCAAATTTACAAGATTTAATCGCTATACTCCCTTATGAAAAACTTAAAAAAGGAATTTCCGGTTACGGCAAATTACACACATCTCAACACTGCAGGTTCAGGCTTGCTCTCAGAAACACTACTGGATTTTAGACAGAATCACGATCTAGATTATCTAGTGATGGGAAGTCTTTTAAAAGATAATCAAGATAAGTTTATTACGAGCGTACGGAAGGATGTAGGTGCTTTTTTTAAGTGTGATCCTGCCCGTGTGGCACTGGTTTCAAGTTTCTCCATGGGCTTTAATATTATGCTTGAAGCTTTACCTGCAAAAAGCAAGGTTTTATTGCTTGATGAAGATTATCCTTCGATCAATTGGCCTGTTGAAGCCCGTGATTTTGAAGTGTGTTATGCCGAGATCAATACTAATCTTGAGAACAATATTTTAGAAGTGGTAGCCAAGCATAAGCCTGATGTTTTTTGTCTGAGTCTTGTGCAGTACGTGAGCGGGGTTCAAGTGGATTTTGAATTTCTTAAAGCCTTAAAAAAGCAGTATCCAGATTTATTGATCTGTGGTGATGGAACCCAGTATTGTGGCGTGGAGCCCTTTGATTTTGAAGCTAGCGGACTAGATATTTTGGGGGCAAGTGCTTATAAATGGTTGAATGCGGGTTATGGTAATGGCTTCTTTTTGTTTAAAGAAGGTGTAGAACAAGTGCTAAAACCAAAAGCTGTAGGTTTTGGTTCGGTACGCGGGTTGTACAAAGAAAATGAGCACTCTTTGATTGGTAAATTTGAACCGGGTCACATTGATACGCTTAACTTAGGTAGCTTGCAGGCGGCGCTTCAGTTGGTTAAAAAAGTGGGGTATGACACTATTTCAGCACAGATCGAACTTTTGAAACGAAGAGCTATAGAAGAATTTTCTAGCCGCAATTTATTAGATGATGTGGTGCTTGAGCGTAAAATACATTCATCGATCTTTAATATTACTGGAGATCAAAAATTATTTGAAAAGCTTCGGTCGCACGATGTCATCTGTTCACAACGCGGTTCAGGTATTCGTGTAAGTTTCCATTATTTTAATACGGAAAGTGATTTAGAGAAGCTTCTGAAGTTAATTTAGCATTAAATCAACATTTCGAGTTGTTAATTATGTGCGATTATTTAAATTGAAATCGTTTTCGTGTTTAAGTATTGATTTTCAAAAGCTTATAAAACTGGATATTCAAAAAAAATTAAGCTAAAATGCTGGTTTAATGAATTTTATCGGTTGTTCAGTCTTAAATTTGTTTAAATCGAAAAGAAAATCGTTATGCCTATCACCAAACAATTTTTAAAGTCAAAACCAGAATGTAAAGTAACGTTCACCGTTTTAGATACCGATGCTAATTCGGTAGCTGTGGCCGGTGACTTTAACGAATGGGAAAAAGTAGAATTAAAAAAACTGAAAAACGGTTCTTTTAAAGGTGCTATAAATATTCCTGTTGAAGCTTCTTATGAATTCAAATATGCCGTAGACGGGGAGTGGATGAATGAACCGGAAGCAGACGGTTACCAATGGAATGACTTTGCAGGTGCCGATAACAGTGTGCTTACGCTTTAAAAGTTTTATTGACTGATCTTACTCGGCTTTTCGCTTAAAAGCATAGTCTGTAAACTGTTTTTGCGTATCGCTGAATTGAGCTGTGATCTTTAATCCAGCCTCCTGCGCGAGCCATTGCACGACATCATCATCGTATTTCTGGGAAATTTCAGTATGTATGCTTTCCCAAGGGGCAAAATTAACCTCAATGTTGAGTTTTTTGAGTGTGACTTTTTGTTGGGTTGTACTTACAAGAAAGCTCTTTGCAGTTCCTGTTTCAGGATCATAAACAGGCCAATGTTTGAAAGCTTCCGTATTGAAGTTACTGTCTAATTCGGTATTGATGCGTCTTAGGATGTTCTTATTGAATTCTGCTGTAATATCTTGGGTGTCGTTGTAAGCATTTAATATTTGTTGAGGGTCTTTTTTCTGATCTAGTCCCATAAACAGTAAATCTTCCGGTTGCATAGATTTTCTAATATTTACTAGAAAATCTATAGCCTGAGGATGTGTGAGATTACCAATGTTTGAACCTAACACCATAATCACCATTTTGCGTGCTGTATCGCGATTCCCCAGCTTTTTGAGCACGTCAAAGTACATTCCTTGTTCGGTTTGAATGTCGAGTTGTGGCCATTTTTCCTGAATACTTTCCTCGAGTTCTTCAAGTACACTTGCACTAATGTCGATGGGCCGATAGGTGAACTCTAAATTTTCCTCATAAAATTTTTCAAGAAGAATTTTTGTCTTTTTCCCGTCACCTGCGCCTAATTCTACCAAATCAAACCCCTGTGGTTCGTCAAACAGTTTGCCGATTTCTTGCTGATGCTTTTCTATGATGTTGTATTCGTAAGAGGTTAGGTAGTACTCGGGAAGCTCCATGATTTTCTGAAACAACTTATCTCCCTTTTTATCGTAGAACCATTTTGAGGATAATCGCTTAGGAAAAGCCGTAAGGCCCTCATAAACCTCTTTTTCAAAGGTATTTTGAAATTCAATCTTGGTAGTAGTTTTCATAGTGGTGTTATTGTGCTAGACGAATTCCTGTAAATTGCCAGCGAAGCTGTGGGTGAAAAAAGTTGCGGTAGGTGGGTCTGGTGTGTTTGTCTGATGTGGCAACAGAACCACCTCTCAGGACTTTTTGGCTTACCATAAATTTGCCATTATACTCACCCAAGGCACCGGGAGCTTTTTGATAATTAGGGTAAGGCAGGTAAGCGCTCTCTGTCCATTCCCAGCGCTGTCCCCAGTTAAACTGATCTTGTGAAGCTTCCCACTCAAATTCGGTAGGGAGACGGCAACCTTTCCATTGTGCATAAGCAAAAGCCTCGTAATATGATAAGTGTGTCGCGGGGGCTTTTAAATCTAAGGGCTTTACACCGTCTAAGCCGTAATAAAACCAATTGCCTTCCTGTTTCTGCCAGTATTGAGGCGCTTTGGTAGCAAGACTTTTTACCCATTCCCAGCCTTCACTATGCCACAGTAACACCTGCTCGTAACCACCGTCTTCAATAAATTCTAGATATTCTTTATTAGTAACGAGTTGGTTTGAAATTTTAAAAGCATTGAGATATACTTTGTGCTTTCCCAACTCATTGTCATAACAAAAAGAATCGTCTTGATGACCAATTTCATAAATGCCCTCTTCTTTATGAATCCACTCTTGTTTATTGTCTGAAGGGGTGTATTCTGAAAAGTCTGAAGTATACATTGGTTGCAGCGGATTGTTTCCAAGAATGTACTTGATGTCTGTGAGTAACAATTCTTGATGCTGCTTCTCGTGATGAATTCCTATTTCTATAAGAGACTGTAACTCTTCTGAAGCTTCAGTTTTCTCCAATAATTCTTTAAGATGATGAGTTACGTGTTTGCGATACGTATAAACCTCTGCCACGGTGGGGCGTGAGAGATTTCCGCGGTCGGTGCGCACGACTCTGGCGCCCATGCTTTCGTAGTAACTATTGAAAACAAAAGAGAAATTGGGATCGTACTCTTGATAGTCTGCCTTATACTTTTTTAAAATAAAATCCTCAAAAAACCACGTAGTATGCCCTAGATGCCATTTTGGTGGAGATACATCAACAATAGGTTGTACAACATAATCTTCTATCTGTAAAGGCTTACAGATAGTTTCAGAATGCGCACGAGTTTCTATTAAAAAGTCTAGAAGCGTAGTAGAAGTAGCAATCATAATAATGAGATATAACCAGTGGTTATTCTCAAATTTACGAGAATTCCTGCTACGCTTTAGCTTGCAATACGTTAAGCCCTAGTTAAAAGGTAAAAGGCATGCTGTATTTAATGGCTCTTGGTTTGCCTCCGGCCATTCCGGGAGTCATTTTTGGGATAGCCAAAATGTTGCGTTTAGCTTCTTCCTGCAAAACTTTGGTGCCACCTTTTACGCCAAGAATTTGGGGTTTTCCTTCTTCATTAATAACGAAGTCTACAATAACTTTTTCTTTGACACTTCCTTTGGTATAGCCTTCAGGAAATCTAAAATTAGATACTACGTGCTTTACCAATTGCTTTTTAAAGCAAGATTTCTTTTCGGCAATTGAGCCTTCGCAGCCGGGCCAAACAGGTGGGATTTCTTTGATGGAGATTGCATTGCCAGAAACAGTTACTCCTTCTTGAGCAAAAGTAACTGAGGTTAAAAGTAGGGCGGCAATGAATAGAACTGATTTCATAATAATTGAAGATTTGGGGATTAATTTAAATGGCGACCTTACCCTTAATATGAGGATGTGGATCATAATTCTCTAGTTTAAAATCATCAAATGAAAAACTAAAAATGTCCTTTACCTCCGGGTTAAGTGTCATTGTGGGTAATTTGCGTATTTCGCGGGTCAATTGCAAATTTAATTGTTCAATATGGTTGTTGTAGATGTGCGCGTCACCAAAGGTGTGAATAAAATCACCCGGTGCATAATCACATACTTGCGCCATCATCATAGTAAACAATGCATAAGATGCGATATTAAAAGGCACTCCTAAAAACACATCTGCACTGCGCTGGTAGAGTTGGCATGAAAGTTTGGGACGTTTATCCTCAGCCTCCGGATCGCCCGGAGCAACATAAAATTGAAAAAACGCGTGACACGGGGGTAATGCTGCTTTACCATTGGCTACGTTTTCAGCAAAAGATTTGGAAGTATCTGGCATAACGCTGGGATTCCAGGCGCTTACGAGCATACGTCTACTGTTAGGATTGTTTTTTAAAGATTCGATTACTTCTTTGATCTGGTCGATTTCTTCACTGTTCCAATTGCGCCATTGATGTCCATAAACCGGACCTAAGTTTCCATCTTCATCTGCCCACTCATTCCAGATACGAACGCCGTTTTCTTTTAAGTATTCAATATTGGTATCACCCTTTAAAAACCAGAGCAATTCGTAAATGATCGATTTTAAGTGTAGTTTTTTGGTGGTGACCATAGGGAAGCCTTCACTTAGATCAAAACGCATTTGATACCCAAAAACGCTTAAGGTCCCGGTGCCGGTGCGGTCGCCTTTTTGTGCGCCGTTGTTTAAAATATGTTTGACGAGATCATGATACTGTTGCATAGCAGCTTATTCGATTTTTGGTAAAAATAAGGGTTTGCAGGAGAGCGAAATTGTGAATATGATTTTTTTAATTAATAATTTATTAACTAATAATGACTATTTTCGCCTATTGTAAAATGCTTATTTTAGTTCGATGCTATTAAAAACAATTCCTTATCCGTTTGGGGAAGCCAAATATTATCCAAGCTTTATACATGTTAAATTTCGTGAAGATTTGGATGTTGTAGAACTTGAATATTCTAAGCAAATATTTAAGGATATTGAAGCGTTTTATGACGGGGCGAAATATGTTGTGATTTCAGAACGTGGTCTTAACACGAGTTTTGACCCTATAAATATGAAATCGCTTAACCTTTCTAAAATGCAGGGGCTTGCTGTCGTTTCGCCAGAAGGAACAGTGCGTCGTGACGAACTCATTATAGAGCAAGGTTACTATAAAGGATCTTTTGCTTTTTTTACAACGTATAAGGCTGCTGAAGAATGGGCGCTAACTTTTGAATAAAAGTTCTTAACCTATAATCATTCCGGCGATTGTTGCTGAAAGCAGTGACGCAAGCGTTCCTCCCAAAACAGCTTTAAGACCAAATTCTGAAAGTGTTTTTCTTTGTCCGGGTGCTAACGAGCCTATTCCTCCAATTTGAATTCCTATCGAAGCAAAATTGGCAAAACCACATAATAAATAGGTTGCCATTATCACCGATTTTTGATAGGTGAAACTCAATTCGTTAAGTGGATTTTTAAGTTCAGCAAGCTGAATATAGCCTACAAATTCACTGGCAGCCAATTTAATACCGAGCAATTGCCCCATAAGCATAATATCTTCTGAGGCAACACCTATAAGCCACATAAGCGGTGCGAAAATGGTTCCCAATACCGCTTCTAAAGAAAAGCTAGAGTAGGGGGTATGCGTTGCAAGAACATCATTTAAAGTAGTTACTTCGCCAATTTTACCAAGACCGTAGTTAATCATTGCAATAAACGCAACAAAAACAAGAAGCATTGCACCTACGTTGGCGGCAAGTTTTAAACCTTCGGTAGTACCGGTAGCGATAGCATCTAGAATATTAGAGCCTATTTTATCTGAAGAAACTTCAACGCTCGAGTCGATAGGCATTTGTTGCGGATACAAAAGTTTTGAGATAACAATGGCTCCCGGCGCTGCCATAACAGATGCAGCCAATAAATGTCGGGCAAACTCAAGCCGAAGTGCAGCATCGTCACCACCTAGAAACCCGATGTAAGCTGCCAATACACCACCGGCTACGGTTGCCATTCCGCCTACCATAACGAGAAGGATCTCAGAACGTGTCATACGTTCTAAATAGGCTTTGATCATTAATGGTGCTTCAGTTTGACCCAAAAAAATATTTCCCGCAACCGATAAACTTTCGGCACCAGAAATGCCTAAAAGTTTAGTGAGTACCCAGGCCATACCCTTAACTACGATTTGTACAACACCTAAATAATATAATACCGAAGTTAAGGCCGAGAAGAAAATGATAGTAGGTAACACCTGAAATATAAATATGAAGCCATAGCTGTCGACATCCATCATTCCGCCTAAGAGAAATTCACTACCTGCAGCAGTAAAATCAAGGATCTTGACAAAGATCTTCCCTACAAATTCAAAAGATTTTTGAACAAAAGGAACTTTTAAAACGCCAATGGCCAGTAAGAGCTGTGCTCCAAGACCTATTCCTATGGTTTTCCAATTGATTGCTTTTCGGTTTGTGCTGCACAGGTAAGCAATTACCAGTAAACAAACCATTCCTAAAACACCACGCCACAGGCTGTCAAAAGAAAAACCGGCGTTAGGTATAATAGTTTTGCTTGCTTCTACAGGAAGAATTTCTTGTGCGCTTTGAGCAAAGGTATTTAGACTAGCAGATAGGGTGACAATTAGGAATAAGAGTAATTTTCGCATCTATATTAATTGCGTTTAGATATTTCGTCTCTGATTTTCGCTGCAGCCTCGTAATCTTCGGCAGCCACGGCCTGTTCTAAAAGTGAATTAAGCTCTGCAAGGGATAGTTTTTTGTAATCACTCGTGCTTGATGTGGTTTGTTCCTCCTCTTCTTCAACAACCAATTGATCTACAAATACATCATCTACATGGTCTTCATCCTCTTCCTGATTTTGCTCGGTACCTTTAAGGTATATTCCTGCTTTATCCAGAATGTTTTTGTAGGTAAAAATAGGAGCGTTAAAACGTAAGGCTAAAGAAATAGCATCACTAGTGCGGGCATCAATGATCTCTTCGATGCTATCGCGCTCACAAATAATGCTACTATAAAAAACACCGTCAACCAGTTTATGGATGATCACTTGCTTGACCTGAATGTCAAAACGATCTGCAAAGTTTTTAAACAAATCGTGAGTAAGGGGTCGAGGTGGCTTGATTTCTTTTTCTAAAGCAATAGCTATAGATTGTGCTTCAAAAGCACCAATGACTATGGGTAGCTTGCGGTCACCATCAACTTCACTTAGTATTAAAGCGTATGCGCCATTTTGTGTCTGGCTATACGATATTCCCTTAATATTCAAACGCACTAAACTCATAAGCTGTAAAAATATAAAAAGGCTGTTTAAAAGAGGACAGATATCCAAATTTAAACAGCCCTTTGAGCGGTCGAAAATACTAAATTTAAGAGTTATTCGCCTTAAACTCTTTTAATTTTTCGTTTAGCTTCGGTACAACTTCAAAAGCATCACCCACAATACCGTAATCTGCGGCCTTGAAAAAAGGTGCTTCCGGGTCTGTATTGATAACCACTTTGGTCTTAGAAGCGTTAATTCCTGCAAGGTGCTGGATGGCTCCAGAAATACCAATTGCGATGTATAAATTTGAGGCTACCGGTTTACCGGTTTGTCCCACGTGTTCGCTATGCGGTCTCCATCCCATATCAGATACCGGTTTTGAACAAGCAGTCGCAGCGCCAAGAATTTCGGCCATTTCTTCAACCATTCCCCAATTTTCTGGTCCTTTTAATCCGCGACCTCCACTAACTACGATTTCTGCATCAGCGATAGTAACTTTATCCTTTACTTTATCTACAGATTGAACTTCAACTTTGAACTGTGAATCATCAAGACTAGGCTCAAAAGTTTCTTCAGTAGCTTCTTTTTGAGCTTCTTTAAGGCCGAAACTGTTTTTAGATAAACCTATGATTTTTACATCGGTGGTGATTTCAGTATGATTAAAGGCTTTATTGGTAAAAGCCGTACGTTTTACTTTAAATGGAGCTTCGCTTTCTGGTAAAGCAACCACATTAGATGCGTAACCTGCTTCAAGATCAACAGCGAGGAGCGGAGCTAAATATTTAGCGTTTGCGCTACTGCTTAAAACCAACACTTTTGAAGCTTCTTTTTTTGCGACTTCAGTAAGTGCAGCAGCATAAGCATTGGCTGTAAACGCATTGAGCTTATCACTCTTTATGTGTACTACTTTATCTGCACCATAAGTGCCTAATGATGCGGTTTCTTCAGCATTTACGGCTACGGCAGTTACTGTGGTACTCATCATATCTGCAATACCACGTGCATAGCTTACCACCTCGTAAGCTGTCTTTTTAAATTTTCCTTCTTCTGATTCTGTATATACTAAAACTGACATATTTTTTGCTTTTGTTTTTTCGCGTATGCGAAAGAATTAAACTTGAATTTAGGAGGCTTCTAGATTGCTTTTGCTTCGTTATGCAAAAGGTCAATCAGCTCATCTAAATTATCTGGAGAGATAAGTTTCACATCTCCTTTAGGTGCCGGTTTTTCAAAAGAAACTGCACTAGTCTCGGTAGAAGCACCTTGTGGTTCTTTTACTTCAAGTGGCTTCTTGCGCGCCATCATAATACCACGCATATTTGGGATGCGTAAATCGCTTTCTTCAACGATTCCTTTTTGGCCTCCAACTACTAATGGTAATTTTGCGGTTACAGTTTCTTTCCCCCCGTCGATCTCACGAACAGCGGTAGCTGTGTCGCCATCAACTTCCAGACTTATACAGGTGTTTACAAAACTAGCACCTAACAAACTCGCTAACATCCCAGGAACCATTCCTCCATTGTAGTCAATAGACTCACGGCCGGCAATGATCAGGTCGTAGTTTCCTTCTTTTGCAACTGCGCTCAATTCTTTTGCTACTTGAAAACCATCAAGTGCTTCAGTGTTGATGCGAATCGCAGAGTCTGCTCCTATAGCAAGTGCTTTTCTAAGTGTAGGTTCGGTTTCAGGACCACCTACATTTATAATATCTACGGTTGCGCCTTGTTTTTCTTTGAACCACATTGCGCGGGTAAGACCAAATTCATCATTTGGGTTGATCACAAATTGAACGCCGTTGGTGTCAAATTTGGTGTCATTATCTGTAAAATTGATTTTAGAAGTCGTATCAGGTACGTGACTGATGCATACTAATATTTTCATATATCAAACTTTTATCTTGTGAACTATTTCGTTTTCGTTACGAAAATAAGCATTAAAATCGGAAATTTGCTATGCGTGCATAACAAAATTTAGTTAAATCCGATTTCCTAGCGAAGATTTAATTCCTATTTTTGCTGTCCCCGCAAAATTGGGGATTTTACTTGATTTAACAGTACACGTACATCCACTTTTATTTATGAAAACAATACAATTTAGGGAAGCGGTTTGTGAAGCTATGAGTGAAGAAATGCGCCGTGATGAGGCCATTTATCTTATGGGTGAGGAAGTTGCAGAATATAATGGGGCTTACAAAGCATCAAAAGGTATGCTTGATGAGTTTGGTCCCGATCGTGTAATCGATACTCCTATTTCAGAATTAGGTTTTGCCGGTATTGCCATTGGTAGTGCTATGAACGGTAACCGTCCTATTGTAGAGTATATGACCTTCAACTTTTCGCTTGTAGGTATAGATCAAATTATAAATAACGCGGCAAAAATCCGTCAGATGTCTGGTGGTCAATTTAACTGCCCTATTGTATTTAGAGGACCTACCGCTTCTGCAGGTCAGTTGGGTGCGACGCACTCGCAGGCATTTGAGAGCTGGTTTGCTAATACTCCCGGTCTTAAAGTAATTGTACCTTCAAATCCTGCTGATGCAAAAGGATTATTGAAGTCAGCAATACGCGATGACGATCCGGTTATTTTTATGGAAAGTGAGCAGATGTACGGTGATAAAGGAGAAGTGCCAGAAGGAGAATATTTGATTCCGATTGGTGTGGCTGATGTTAAGCGTGAAGGAAGCGATGTAACTATTGTTTCTTTCGGAAAGATCATCAAAGAGGCTTATGCTGCTGCTGAAGAATTAGAAAAAGACGGAATTTCTTGTGAGATCATCGATTTACGTACTGTAAGACCTTTAGATATCAATACGGTTATCGAATCTGTAAAGAAAACTAACAGATTGGTAATTCTTGAAGAGGCTTGGCCTTTTGGAAATGTGTCTACTGAGATTACCTTCCAAGTTCAGGAAAAAGCATTTGATTATCTAGATGCTCCTATTATTAAAATAAACACTGCAGATACTCCTGCGCCGTATTCTCCAGTTCTTTTGAAAGAATGGATACCAAATAGCAATGATGTTGTTAAAGCGGTTAAAAAAGTACTGTACAGATAACTAGATACTACTATCTTTGAAGCTTCATTGGTCGTTAAATAATTGACTAATGAAGCTTTTTTTGTTAGTAGTCATTTTATTTGCGACGAATACCGTGTTTGCGCAGTTCTAGCAATACTAATTCAATAGTTTTTGAGTTAGATAAAAAGCGCCAAGATCGTTATCTATTTATATGAGGCAATTCCTATTCCTACTTTTTCTCATTTGTTTCCCAATAATTGTCTTAGGTCAAACCAAAGCAGGTGGTTTGGTATTTGACGCTCAAGGCAATCCGGTTCCTTTTGCCAATGTTGTGTTTGCAGGCTCTTCAGAAGGAACGATCACCAATGAAGACGGAAGGTTTTATTTGCAGTCAGACAACACTTACGATGCGTTAAAAGTAACCTTCGTTGGGTTTAAGGCAAAAGAAGTATCGCTTCCGCAGCGCGTAAATTATGACCTTGAGATTACGCTTGAAGAAGAGACCGAAAGTCTTAGCGAGGTGGTGGTGTATAGCGGGAAACAACCTAAAAAGAATAATCCTGCGATAGATATTCTTCGAAAGATCTGGGCCAATAAACGCTCGAACGGATTGAATCAATTTGACCAATATGCATACGATAAATATGAGAAGGTTGAGTTTGATCTAAACACGATCGATAGTTCGTTGATCAATAGTAAGATCTTCAATAAGATGGAATTCATCTTTGACCAGATGGATACTTCACGAATTACCGGAAAGACCTATTTACCTATCTTTATCAATGAACGTAGTAGTGAAGTTTTTGGGGATAATATTTTAGACAAAGAAAAAGAAGAATTAAAGGGAAACCGAAATAGTGGTTTTAGCACCAATCAAACCTTGATCGCATTTATTCAGGAGTTGTATAATGAGTTTAATATTTATGATAACTATCTGAAGTTTTTTGACAAAAGCTTTGTGAGTCCTTTGTCGACTACCGGAATAGATACCTACAATTATGTGCTTGCCGACAGTTCGTACATCAAAGATAAGTGGTGCTATAACATTATTTATTATCCCAGACGCTCGAACGAACTCACATTCAAAGGTGATTTTTGGGTAAATGACACCACTTGGGCGATCAAAGAGATCAATCTTCAGGTTAATAAAAGCGCAAATATCAATTGGGTCAAGGAAATCTATATTGAGCAAGAATATGACGTGCTTAACGATTCAGTTTTCTTAATTACCAGAGATTACTTTTTATCAGATTTCGCTTTGCGGAAAAAAGAAGGAAGTCGCGGCGTTTATGGGAAGCGAACCACGCTTTATGATAACTATGTTTTTGATCAACCAAAGCAGGAAGATTTTTATGATGAGCGCGTAACACGTTACAATGAGCAAGTATACACGCAACCTGATTCTTTCTGGGATGAAAACCGAATGGAGCCTTTAAGCAAAGACGAAAAAGGCGTTTATGTAATGCTCGACTCATTACAGAAAGTTCCCAAATTTCAAGCGTTTTACAGTGTGAGCTCAGCGATGGTAAGCGGGTATTACGAGTGGGATAAAGCTAATCTTGATATTGGGCCGCTGTTCTCGGCATTTGGTTTTAATGATGTTGAGGGTTTGCGGTTACGTGGAGGAGCGCGTACCTATTTTGATCAGAACGATCCCTGGCGTTTAGAAGGTTTTGGAGCCTATGGTTTTAAAGATAAAAAGTTCAAGTTTGGACTTTCGGGTAAAGTGTTACTTGATCATAAAGCCCGACTGATCGTTTCCGGAGGTTATCGTCAAGATGTAGAGCAAATTGCTGCGAGTTTAACCACTTCAACAGATGTTTTAGGTCGTAACTTAGCATCTTCCTCGTTGGTTACTGTGGGAAATAATGACCAGCTTACGAGCATTAAATTGGCAAATTTTGCAATCGAAGCAGAGTTTTTTAAGAACTTTAAAGTCCGTTCTGATATTTCTTACCGAACCTTAGAATCGGCTTCTCCCACATTTAACTTAGATTATTACACAGATTTTACACAAACCGAAGTCAAATCTCAAATCAAGCAGACCGAATTTGTTTTAAGCGGAATTTTTGAACCGGGAAAACATACTTCGGGTTATGGGGTAGAACGCACGGTGACTAACGAGTGGTTTCCTACGATTTATTTTGGCTATACCAAAGGGGTTGAAGGCTTGCTTGACAGTGATTTTGACTATGAGAAATTGCAAGTTTCTTACCGTCAACCGTGGCGTATGGGAGGTCTGGGTACGTTCAGTTCAACGATTGAAGCAGGTAAAACCTTTGGTGAAGTGCCGTTGGGATTGTTGAGTGTCGTTCCCGGGAATCAAAACTTGTTTTCAATATATGGAACGTTTCCGCAGTTGAATTATTACGAGTTTGTGACCGATACGTATGCGACCTTGCATCTTGAGCATAACTTTGGCGGCCGACTTTTTGGACGTATTCCATTCTTGAGAAAACTCAATCTTAGAGAGATCATTGGCTTTCGCGGAGCTTGGGGGTCAATTTCTGAAGAAAACCAATTGATTAATGCTTCTAATATTGATTATATCGCGCCAAATGAGGAACCGTATTATGAATATAGTGTTGGTGTGGGGAACATTTTAAAAGTCTTACGTATCGATTTTAACTTCAGAGGAAACTACCTTGATACCCCAGATGCCAGAAGTTTTGGAGTTACAGGCGCGTTAGAGTTTTCATTTTAAGGGATTTAATTTCGTTTGTTAATTGAAATTAGGGATTGTTAAGCGAAAACGTTGTATGTTTTGTAGTTTACTTCTTTTCAATGCTTTTTCTTGTGGTAGCTTGACATTTAGAGTATTTTTGTTGCCCAAAATAGGTTAAAAACCAATAGAAAATATAAAGCCAGAACAACTATGACAGCAGATAGCATTTCAACATTTGATGTTTTAATTGAAATCCCAAAGGGAAGTCGTAATAAGTATGAATACGATTTTAAATTGAAGAAAATTAGATACGATCGTATGATCTTTTCTTCAATGATGTACCCAGCAGACTATGGGTTCATTCCTGAAACTTTAGCCCTTGACGGTGATCCTCTTGATGTTTTGGTATTGGTTACAGAGCCTACTTTCCCGGGTTGTGTTATGGAAGTAAAACCAATTGGTGTTTTCCATATGACCGATGAGAAAGGTCCAGATGAAAAAATTATCTGTGTACCGGTAAGTGACCCTATCGCAAGTAGAATTACAGATCTAAGCGAATTAAATCCACATTTGATCAAAGAGATCGGTCATTTCTTCCAGGTTTATAAAGATCTAGAAAAGAAAAAAGTAGATGTAGGTGGTTTTGGTGATGTAAATGAAGCCAAAGAGATCATCAAACAATGTATCGACCGTTATACCAATAGCGATGTTCCTAAAGAGGAAGTAAGTATCGACTAATTGATAAGGTTTATAAAGATTATTTAAAAGACTGCTAATGAGCAGTCTTTTTTTATGGATTATTTTCTGTAATTTGAGGATATAATTGTATTCGTGTCAATTTCAACACATTAGTACGACTTAATAAATTCACTTTTTATGGAATCAAACATTATTTATGTGCCAATTGTTCTGGCGGTATTAGGCTTGCTTTTTATGTTCGTTAAAATGGCGTGGGTTAAGAAACAACCTGCCGGAAACGATAAAATGCAAAGCATTTCAAAAAGTATTAAAGAAGGTGCATTGGCTTTTCTGGCTGCAGAATATAGGTTACTTCTTGTTTTTGTAGTTATTGCTTCTGTTCTTTTATATGTTATCTCAAACGTTGTAGCTACGACGAGTTGGTTAATCGTACCCGCTTTTATCATTGGAGCGTTCTTTTCGGCGCTAGCCGGAAACATCGGTATGCGTATCGCAACAGATGCGAATGCACGAACCGCCGAAGCTGCAAAAACGAGTTTACCTAATGCCCTCAAAGTAAGTTTTGGTGGTGGTACTGTAATGGGACTCGGTGTGGCCGGGCTCGCCGTTCTTGGACTCAGTTTGATCTTCCTGTTTTTGATGGGAAGTTTTCTTACCGAAGGAGGAAACTTTTATAACGAAATGACCATCGTACTCGAGACGCTCGCTGGCTTCTCATTGGGAGCCGAATCTATTGCCTTATTTGCTCGAGTAGGTGGCGGAATTTATACTAAAGCTGCAGATGTGGGCGCCGACCTTGTAGGTAAAGTAGAAGCTGGTATTCCGGAGGATGACCCTCGTAATCCTGCCACGATTGCAGATAATGTTGGAGATAATGTGGGGGATGTTGCCGGTATGGGTGCCGATCTTTTTGGGAGCTATGTTGCAACGGTATTAGCAGCTATGGTGTTGGGGAATTACCTCGTGCAAGATATGTCACAGGGAACTCAATTCACCGATGCGTTTAACAATATGGGGCCCATTTTATTACCTGTAGTTATTGCTGGGGTTGGGATTTTAGCTTCGATCATTGGTACTTTCTTAGTGAGTATTAAAAATAATGAGGCCAAAGAGTCACAGGTGCAAAAAGCCTTGGATACGGGGAATTGGGTAGCGATCATTTTGACCTTGATCGCGAGTTATTTTCTCATCGACTGGATGCTGCCCGAGGTGATGTCGATGCAATTTTTTGGAGAAGGCTATAAAGACATCGCTTCTATAAATGTGTTCTGGTCGGCCTGTATTGGTCTTGCGGTTGGAGCGCTTATTTCTGTTGTGACCGCACACTATACAAGTTTAGGAAAAGGCCCTGTGCTTGATATTGTGAAGAACTCTTCAACCGGGGCGGCGACAAATATTATCGCTGGTCTCGCCGTAGGGATGAAATCAACGTTTCTTTCTGTTTTATTATTTGCGGCTGCGATTTACGGTTCGTATGAATTGGCAGGTTTTTATGGGGTTGCACTCGCTGCTTCGGCAATGATGGCAACGACTGCGATGCAGTTGGCGATAGACGCTTTTGGCCCAATCGCAGATAATGCAGGAGGTGTTGCCGAAATGAGCGAACTCGAAGATCACGTTCGGGAACGTACCGATATTTTAGATTCCGTAGGAAATACAACTGCTGCCGTGGGTAAAGGTTTTGCGATTGCTTCGGCAGCTTTGACGGCTTTGGCCCTTTTTGCGGCTTATGTGACATTTACAGGAATTGATGGAATCAATATTTTTAAAGCAGATGTGCTTGCAGCGCTTTTTGTGGGTGGAATGATCCCCGTGATCTTTTCGGCATTGGCCATGCAATCTGTGGGGAAAGCGGCGATGCAAATGGTACAGGAAGTACGTCGTCAGTTTAAAGAAATTCCCGGAATTTTAGAAGGAACCGGTAAACCCGAATATGGTAAATGTGTCGCGATTTCTACTCAGGCGGCCTTACGTGAAATGATTCTGCCGGGATTGATCACCATAATTGTACCCATCATCATCGGTCTTCTTTTTGGCGCTGAACCTCTTGGCGGATATATGGCTGGTGTTTGTGTTTCTGGTGTGATGTGGGCGATTTTTCAGAATAATGCCGGGGGTGCCTGGGATAATGCAAAGAAGTCTTTTGAAGCAGGTGTTGAAATTAACGGAAAAGTAGAATACAAGGGCAGTGACGCACACAAAGCAGCGGTTACCGGAGACACCGTGGGAGATCCATTCAAAGATACTTCAGGACCTTCTATGAATATTTTGATCAAACTTACGTGTCTGGTTGGTCTTGTGATTGCTCCGATTTTAGGAGGTCATTCTGAAGGTTTGACTACAAGTCATGAAATAAAGCTTGAAGTGCAAATGCAAGAGGAGTCTAACGGACTTTACAGCGCTCTGGTTACCGAAACTACCACTGTAGATGGAAAAATTCAGGTTACTGAAAAGCGTTTAGAAGGCACTGAAGCAGAAGTTAAACAAGAACTTGAAGAATACAATGCTTCTGAAAATACTGAAGAAAAACATGTCCTTAAGGAGGTGAAGTTTGAAGAAAAAGAATAACGTATCCTTAAGACAACTTTATCATTTAAAATCCCGGTGACTTCATCGGGATTTTCTAATTTAAAGATATGTTGAAGGACGTTCTACAAAAATTAAGATTACACCCCAAAGATCCGTTACAAATTCACGGGTACCAGACCTATGGCACCTCAAATCATTTGTATATGATGGGACGAGCCCTCGAGGATGAAGGAGTTGATCTTGATAAAACAGGTTTTGCCAGTGCTTTTAAAAATGCATATAAACAATTTAAAAGCGATGAACTGGCCGATGCCAAACTCAAAATCCGGCTGCCGGATGATCGGGTGTTTTATGCAGTGACAGATAAAGAAGGCTATTTCAAGATCGATAAACGCGCAGAAAATCTTGGAGTATTAACAAACGAGGAAGGTTGGTTGCAGCTCGAGTTGGGTTATGACGATGCCAATCAAAAACGCTTCATTAAAAACAACAATCGCTTTTCTGGGCAAATGTTGATTCCTTCAAAAAAAGCAGAATATGGCGTTATTAGCGATATTGATGATACAATCTTAAAAACAGGAGTTACTTCGATCTTAAAATGGCGGGTGATTTTTAATACGCTGTTTACCAATGTTGGTAATCGAACGCCTTTTAAAGGAGCGTCTTCGTTTTACAACAAATTGCATTTAGGACGCAGTGGAACCGCCGCCAACCCAATGTTTTATGTGAGTAATAGTCCGTGGAATTTATACCATTACCTGCAAGCCTTCATCAAGCATAATAATTTCCCCAAAGGAGCGATTCTTTTACGGGATTTCAGAACCCCTTTTGACCGAACTCCAAAACCTGAGAAACCGCACAAGCAGCGTGAAATTCGCAATATCTTAAAAACCTATCCAGATTTACAATTTGTACTTATTGGCGATAGTGGCGAACATGATGCCGATATCTATATTGAAATTGCTGAAGAGTTTCCTGAGCGTATTAAAGCGATTTATTTACGCAGTGTAAACCACGAGAAACGCGCGTTTCGTGTACGTGGCTTACTCGAGCGTTTTGAAGTAACACCTGCGCTATTGGTGAAAGATAGTGCTGCAGCTTTAGAACATGCCAGAGATTTAGAGCTTATTAAATAAGACTTAGACTTCGCGTACCACAAAGAAACCGTCATTACCTTGATCTTGATACAGTGGCATAAAAATAAAAGCATCCCATTCACTTCTAATTTCAGAGCCGTTGTGTTTGGCTAGAAGTTCTCCTTTTTTAATCGGCTGAAAGTTCTCATAACCGGGTTCCATTTTAAACGAATCCTGGTCTTTAATTTCGTGTCGATATTCGATCTCAAAGGTTTTTTGCGCATTACGCATGGCTTCCATATAGGTTGCCGCTTCTGGATAGTGTTTTAAACCGTTTAGATCTAAATCACACGCCTTTGATAAAGCAAGCCAGATCATTCCCTCGTGATGTTTTACCGCATCGGGGCTGGTATGTTGGCCGCCTTCAAAAACAAAACCGGTGACGCCAATTCGGCTTAAATAATGATCGATACAACCATAAACAATGTCTGAAAAGCCTCTTATAATGTAAGGCGGGAAGCGGTGTGCCCAAGCGTCATTATCATTAACTTCTTGTACCGAAATATAAGGTTTGCTGGCAGAGGAGGTAGTGTGGCAATCGAGAAAATAGCGTTTTTCAAAATCAGCTTCCGGAAACTGTTCTAAAACTTCGATGATCGAGAACATTTCTTTCTTCTCGTGAGTGTCTTGTTTTTTGCTTGCGATGTTTTCTTCCGTCCAGGTTCGGTTAAGATCCTCATCAATAAAGCGCACATCTTCCTGTAATGCTTTATGATTTCCTGAAACACCTACTACGGTTCCTTTTATGTTTGGTTTTTCTAATTCTAATTGGGCAAACACTTTTTGCAATGCTTGAACGCCGCTGGGTTCATTACCGTGAACACCACCACTTATAAAAAGTAATGGTCCAGGTTTGTTGCACGTATATTGGCCCAGAATTCTGGGATATTTTTTTTCTAAAGACATAATTTCAGTTTAATGCATGGAAGCTAATTCACGATTTGAGAAGCCGTGGTTGTAATGCTCCTTGTAAGCTACTTTTCGCTCGATCGCTTCAATCACAGGGTCTGTAAATTCTGGTAAACCAATAGCTTCACAATAATCCAGGCCTCCTGGGCTTAGTACATTGATTTCAATGAGTTTATCGTCTACCACATCTAGACCTACAAAGAAGAAGCCGTCTTTGATCAATTTAGGCGCTGTAATCTCTACGATACGTTCCATTGCTTTGGTAAGTTTGGCAGGTTTGGCTGTAGCGCCCAGAGACAGGTTACTTCTAAATTCAGCCTTATCCTTATTAACGCGTCGTATAACCGCAAGCTCACCTTTTTCTTCAAGAATACGGCCATTTACCAGAATGATGCGCACATCCCCTTTACTCACTTCGGGTAAGAATTCTTGTGCGATAACATAGCCCAGTTCCGTTAAGCTTGTGACGATCTGATTAAAGTTCTTTTTTTCTTCATCGATCAAATAAACATTCTGCCCTCCCGAACCTTCAAGTGGCTTGAGAACCATCTTTTTATCACACTTTTTCCAGAACTTTAAAAGTTCGTCCTTGTCCCGTGTGATCAAACTTTTAGGTTTAATAGAAGGAGGCAATTCTTCAAAATACAGCTTGTCTATAAACGCATTAGACATAGCATTGGCATCATTCAAAACGAGAACGCCTTGTTCTTGAAGCATACGCCCAAAGGCAATACCAGAATGTTCTGCCCAATGCCTGTCATCGGTTTCTTCGGTAGGATTATTTCTAAGGAATACCACATCAATTTTTGAAGAATCGGCTTTGATCCAAGCCAATTGTTCATCTTGAACCTGTTCCCAGAATTCTTGAGGTGTTTTATACTTTAGATCCTCAGGTATTTTTTTACAGGTAAGCTTGATTGGGCCGCCCTGATAAAAATTAAAACCGCCTACGTTCATAACGTAAACTTCGTGGCCGCGCTGGTGCGCTTTCCGCATTAAAACTACAGATGTCCCTACCGGTTCAGTAGCTACATCGCTTATTACAAAACATATTTTCATGATTAGATCATTTTAGATAGTGTGATGCCTTCTTTAAAGGCGTTCAGTTTGGTTGTAAAATTGTCGTTGTTAAAATATCTAGGGATGATTTTTGGGGAACTCAGCAGTTCGCGCTGGGTAAGATCGTTGATGATATCTACGTGTTTGAGTGCAAATTTACCGGCAAGCAGTGGCTTCAGGTCACCACCGCTTCCCAGGTAATCCCTGAGCTCAACAAGACCTTTGAGGTAAATAATATCTTTAAGAAAACCACCGCCTTGAAACATTCTTGAGGTGATGTTGAAGGCACGTTCTTTAGTAAAACCGTAATCGGTATAGAGATGATGAAAAACCGATTTAAAATCGGCTCCGTTCATAAGGTCTTCGCCGGCAACTACGCGACCGGCCAATATTCTTAACCGGTTACCGGTTAAACCACCTCCCAAATATTCTGAAAGTACAGCAATACCTTCTTGAGTGGCGTCGTAATCGGCAAAACCGGCAGAGAGCTGACTCAGCGGTTGCTGGCTACCGTTAAAATGTGTGAGGGCGTGTGTTCCCAATTCGTGCTGAATCAATGCCTGTGCTTCAATTTGCGTCATTTTATAATCTGAAGGTAAATACAATTCACCGTTAGAAACCATAATAATATTTACATCTTCGCGAATGTGAATGCTGCTTTCAAAATGCGGCGCTTGCTCTTTGAAATAATCAAATTCTACCTCAGCAAGTTCTTTAAATTGGTGTGCGTCAATGGTTTTTTCTGAAGACTCCTCGTGATTTTCAGGAATAGTTTCTAGGATGAGTTTTGCTTCGGCTAAAACATTTCTGGGAACTCCTTGATACAATCTGATACTACTGTAAAAGAAATTTTTAGACCCTCGCTCTTTGAGCATGGTGAGTTCCTTATCTAACTCTTCCCGCTTTTCGTTATATAAATACGACAGTGAAGGATCATCGATCTCATCAATGCGCAGATTATAAAGCTCTCTCTTTAATAAATCTGGATCTATCGGAAGCAAGCGATAGTGATAGGTGTCGATTTCTTCAAAATTGGTTTCAAAGAATTTGGTCCGTAATGCCTGAATATTTACCGGAGCTACCAACAACAAAAATTGATATCTCGATTGAATTTCGGTAATCTGTCGGTCAATTTTTAAAACTTCTTTATGTATTCGGCGACGCCCCAATGTGTGATAACTATGAATGTCTGAAGTGGTCTGTACGCGTATAAATTCATAGATCGTTTTTTGAATGGCTTTTGCCAATTTATCTCGGAACATTCTAAAATACAGCGGATACATTTTACCGCTTTTATTACAATATACCGGAGGCAATTCTAATCCCAAAAGCGTGCCGCCGGCAGCTTTAAGATCATCAAGATCAAACAAGGCTTCATCACCAGGTTTTTGTCGGTTTTTGGTATGTTTAATGTTTGCGCCTAGCTTCAGGTTGTACCTGCGGCTGTCTATTGCAGAAAGCTCTTCAGAAAGGGTTTCAAGAGATGCCGGTAATTTATGAGAGGGTCCTTTGATAATAAAATCGGTACTTCCCGGTTCGCCTTTGTAGAGTTCGACCAAAATCAAAGAACCAAAACGTTCTGCCATTTTAGTCGTCAGTTGTGTGATGAACTCCCGGAAATATTCAAAATGAGAATCCCCAATAATCAGATAAGAAGCACCCGTGCGTGCCAAGCGTAAGGTAGCCTTGTCGTTTGGTTTTTTACGATAAATGAGCAAGGCGGGAACATCATGTTCAAGTACTAAAAAACCGCCGTGTGGCAAGTCGCTCATCGTGCGTTTACCGGGTTCTAAATCAGCTAAAAGTTCTTCGGTTTGACCAATCATGGTTTGCGTTCTACTTCATTTGACTCATCAAATTAGTAGAAAGAAGAACGGCGGGCAAACGTTTGCGTAGGAATGTATCAAGGTTTAAGAGAACTTTGGCAGGATGCGATACTGCTTTAACACAGAATTAGAAAAGCCTGCGCTTGGGCAGGCTTTCAATCCTTTTTTGAGAGGAATTTTATTCATTAATTAAGATGTGTTTTAGCGAGGAAAGTCCCTGAAATTTGATAATTAAAATAATCCATTAATCTCAGCATCGATCTTGTTGATGATGCCTCCCAGATCTTCAGGATTATCTACAAAGTTGATGTTGTCTACATCTATGATAAGCAAATTGCCTTTGTTGTAATCGTGAATCCAGGCCTCATAACGCTCATTCAGTCGGCTTAAATAATCGATAGAAATCGAGTTCTCGTACTCTCTCCCGCGTTTGTGAATTTGTGCTACCAGATTAGGAATGCTGCTGCGTAAATAGATAAGTAAATCAGGACCTTGAACCACGCTTTCCATAAGTTCAAAAAGCGATGCGTAGTTATGAAAATCACGATTGGTAAGTAAACCCATCGCATGCAAGTTAGGCGCAAAGATGTGCGCATCTTCATAGATCGTACGATCTTGAATAATGTCTTTACCACTTTCCTGAATCTCTAAGAGCTGTCTAAATCGGCTGTTTAAAAAGTAAACTTGCAGGTTAAAAGACCAGCGTTCCATCTCATTGTAGAAATCATCAAGATAAGGGTTGTCTACTACATCCTCAAATTGCGGTTGCCAGTTATAATGCTTTGCTAGAAGTTTTGTAAGTGTGGTTTTTCCGGCGCCAATATTGCCTGCAATCGCGATGTGCATGAGATTAGGATTTAGGTAGCTTTAATTTGTAGATTGAGATTAATTCAGAACGGTAAAGATACAGGTTTCCTGCTTTCAAATAAAACGCTTTGGCACCTTGCGGAAGGTTTTTTACCTCTTGCCAAAAGGTCTTGGTATTCGATTTTATATAAAGCTTTTCATTCTGAATGCTGAAGAGCTTTTCATCATATACAGCTAGGCTTTCAATTGCTCCTGACGGAAGTTTTTCAAGTAAACTTCCGTATTGATTATAATGGTATATATTATCTTCTGAAAGTACCCAACAGGTATTAAAATCACTTGCAAGTTCTAAAGCAATATCGGGTTGTGGAGTAAAATTGCTGTCTACACGATTGTTTTGATAATCAAAAAGCTCCAGACGCTGCAAATCGGTGTTGAAGATCCAGAGTCGGCGATCGCTTGCCGTGCGTGCGTGACTTACATTTCTGAAGTTTTCGATGGCGTTAAAATTAACTCGAGTAATTTCATTTAATGTGTTGTCAAGAATCACAGCAGTATTTGTTTCGGCATAAAAAACCGTAATGCGCAACGGATTTAGAAGATCCACCGAACTGATCGCACCCAGTCGCAAATCACTAAACTGAATGGTTTTGTCTAGACTCTTTTTATAAAGCGCGCGGCCATTTACGTAATATAGATTATTATACGAATCAACACCAATAAAAGTGTCTGCTTTAAGCGATATAACCGTGCCTAATGGCGATGCTGAAACCTCAAGACTGTCTTGAGCCTGTAAGGTACAAGCGCAAAAGAAAATAAAAAGTATAAGGCTTCGCATTCTTGAAAAATACAAAATAAAGCCGTTTTAGAAAGGGCTATAACTTGCAATTCAACATGTAAGTTTATACCCAAAACCTCGCACGTTTATGATTTGAATATGTTGATCTTTTGCTAGTTTTTTCCGCAGTTTCGAAATAAATACATCCATACTGCGTGCTGCGAAGAAGCATATATTTTGAGACGCAAAGTTTTTCAAAATTTCAATAAAAAGTTAGAAATTTTGAAAACAACCACCAAGGCAAACTTTGGAATTCAACAGGTAAGTTTATATCCAAAACCTCGCACGTTTATGATTTGAATATGCTCGTCTTTTGCTAGTTTTTTGCGCAATTTTGAGATAAACACATCCATACTGCGTGCTGCAAAGAAATCATCTGAATTCCAAAGTTTGTTAAGAATCAGGCTGCGATCGAGTACTTGATTTTTGTTTTTAATAAGGTGAAATAACAAATGCGCTTCCCGGTGGGTGAGTAAAACCGGTTCTTCGGTCTGAAACTGTAAGGTTTGTTTTGGAAAGTTGAATTTATAATCACTTAAGCTTAGCACTTCAGATTGCGATTGGAGTTTTTTACGCGCGACCAGATTGTGAATGCGCACGATCAATTCTTCCATACTGAAGGGCTTTTTAAGATAATCATTTCCGCCTATGCTAAAGCCTTCTACGACATCGCTAGTCTGTGATTTTGCCGTGAGAAATATAATAGGAATGCTATCATCTTTTACCCGGATCTCTTTGGCCAACGTAAAACCATCTTTCTTTGGCATCATCACATCGAGTACCAACGCATCATAGCTTTTTTGCTCAAAAAGTTTTAGCGCTTTTTCTCCATCTTCGGCAAGGTCTACTGTGAATTCGCGGGTTTCCAGACTCTCTTTTACGATTTGTCCCAGTGCGGCTTCGTCTTCGGCTAAAAGTAAATGAGTTGTATCAGGCATTGGG
>Ga0208450_1000104_pt1 | contig 60050 bp, 51 predicted proteins | sample MalvireepMed_908_FD_184249 | JGI IMG/M metagenome (GOLD analysis project Ga0208450, IMG submission 184249) | Marine viral communities from the Global Malaspina Expedition - Malaspina viral metaG DeepMed_908 (SPAdes) (version 2) | ecosystem: Environmental > Aquatic > Marine > Oceanic | place... | reverse complement strand
AAGGAAACAGTAAAGAAATTTGAAGATTTTCTTGTTTCAAACGGTGCCAAGATGATTTCTAAAGAAGATTGGGGGCTTAAAAAATTAGCTTACGCAATCCAGAACAAAAAAAGTGGTTTTTATCACTTATTTGAATTTACGGTACCAGGAGAGGTTATCGCAAATTTTGAACTTGAGTTTAGACGTGACGAGCGCGTAATGCGTTTCTTAACGGTTAAGCTTGACAAATATGCGATCGAGTGGGCTGAAAAACGTAGAAAACGAAATAAAGAAAAAGCGTAATTATGGCATCATCTATAGAGCAACAAGCAAAAGCGAAAAAAGATGGGGAAATCAGATATTTAACTCCGTTAAATATTGAGACCTCTAAGACAAAAAAATACTGCCGTTTTAAGCGTTCTGGTATTAAGTATGTAGATTATAAAGATGCAGATTGGTTAGCGTCTTTTGTAAACGAGCAAGGTAAATTGTTACCACGTCGTCTTACCGGTACTTCTTTAAAATACCAGCGTAAGGTAAGTGTGGCTGTAAAACGTGCACGTCACTTAGCACTGATGCCATACGTAACAGATTTATATAAATAAAAACTAGATAAGAGATGGAAGTTATACTTAAAAAAGACGTCGATAATCTAGGATTTGTTGACGATTTAGTAACTGTTAAGAATGGTTACGGAAGAAATTACTTGATTCCTCAAGGATATGCAGTGCTTGCAACTCCTTCTGCTAAAAAAGTATTGGCAGAGAACTTAAAGCAACGTGCATATAAAGAGAAGAAAGTTGTTGACGCTGCAAACGCTCAAGCTGCTAAGTTAGAAGGTTTAGAAATTAAACTTACTGCAAAAGCTGGAGAAGCTGATAAACTATTTGGTTCTATCACAGATGCAGATCTTTCTGATGCATTAGCAAAAGAAGGTGTAGAGATCGACAAGAAATACATCACTATCGCTGGTGGTAACATCAAGCGTTTAGGACAGTACGAAGCAAGCCTTCGTTTTCATCGTGATGTAGTGAAAAATTTCACGTTTGACGTTGTAGCAGAGGCTTAAGCCTTACACAATACAGTAAAAAGCTTCCGTTTACGCGGAAGCTTTTTTTATTGGCATTTCCGAAAGAGTTTAATACACTTGGGCCTGCCAGTAAATTGAAAATTCATTTCCAATAAATACCTCTCGGATTTGCCCTGAGGTAGTTTACTTCTAAAAACTCAGCATATGAAGTACATCAGACTTTCAAAAGAGCAATTAGATGAAATGTACCAAGAGTTCATTAACTTCTTGGCGGCACAATCGATCACAGCCGATGAGTGGGAAGATATCAAAAAGAATCAGCCGGAAACTGCAGAACAAGAGCTTGACGTTTTTAGCGATCTGATTTGGGAGGGCGTTCTTGCCAAGGTGAAATACCTTGAGCACTTTTCTCCTCAACATATGTTTTTATTCAAAGTGGGTGAGCTCAAGATCAGTATGATCTCTATCGAGGTTGAAAATAAGGGTGTAGATATCACAACTCCCCAAGGATATAAGTGGCTTCAGGATAATTTTATGAAAGATGAAGTGAATCTCTACAGTTCAAGTAAATTGCTTTCTGAAGATCGTAATAATGATATTTTTGTGCTTATTAGGCAAGGGGCCAATATTACACAGGGAGATTTATACCAGTGGTTTGAAAAATTTGTAGAGGTAGAGTAAACAGATAAACTAGCATTGAAATATTTTAAAGAAAGCCGCTTGGAAATGGAAACTGAGCGGTTTTTTTAGTGTTAAGTTTGAAAGTGTCTCTAAGGCAGGAAAGTACAGGTTAGAGTATTTTTTAAGCTTAAGTATCTTGAAGCACTAATTTTAATAATATGTCGTTTCAGAGGTTTATAGAATATAAAATAGTACTGGTTTGTCTTTTTTTTGGTTTTATCACGAAATCGATTGCGCAGGTAAGCTGGGTAGGTAACATTGATCAAGATTTTTATAATGTTGACAATTGGGATGATTCAAGTGTAGATTTCTTAAACCTGCAGGCTACTACTCTAATTATTAACTCGGGTAATCCTTATGAACCAATACAAAATGGTGGAAGTTCAGGAGATATAAACAGAAGGCCGGGAGCTTTGGATATTGCCAATGGTGGTAAATTTACAGTGCAAGGAGCGCTGTTGCCATGGAGTAGTAATTATATTAACGGACAACTGATTATAAATGAGCCTGGATATTTGAACATACGAAGCTATGTTTTTATAGGAAATAATTCTAACGGAAGTTTAGAAGTCAATGGGGGCAGATTTGAAAGCAAGAATGCTCTTTTTGTGGGAAGAGGAGCTTCGGGCAATGGTAGTGTTTCTATTCTGGGAGGCATTTGTTATGTAGGAGCTAATCTTGAAGTAGGTTCAGATCAGGGCACTACTGTGGGAACTGTTCTTATTGATGGTGGTCGACTAGAGGTCGCTTCAGATGTACGTATCGGGGATAATGGAAAAATCACGATTAACGGAATTGGAGCTTTAGTGGTAAATGGCGATCATCAAACAGCACTTCAAAACCTTCTTGATACAGGAAAAATAGTTACCGATGAGGATACAGCTCTAGAAGTCAATTTTGATGGAAGTGAGACCGTGGTTGCTATTCCGAGGGATGAGAATAGAATGGTTCAAGAGTATGCAACTTATATCTTATTAAAAAACGAATTTGTAGAAGCAAAGATTGATAAAAGTTCTTCAGACTTACTTTCTCTAATTATAAACGGCACAGAAACTCTTTCTCAAAGCGGTAGACGTATCGGTGGTTATTATGATTTTCAGACTTCCTATGGTTTTGAACGTATAACGGGTACCACTTTTTCTATAAAAGAAGAGACCGAGGATTATGTAGATATTTCCTTTTTAAGAACGTATGAACCCGGAGTGAGAAACACTCCTGCTGATGCAGACATTCATTATGTCCTAAAAAAGGGAGATACGGGATTATACACGTATTCTGTAATTCATCATAAAGCAGAGTATCCTAGTTTTGATTTAGGCTCCTGGAGACAGGTATTGTGGACGGCTCATGAAGATGGAATATTTCAATTTGAGAATATTTATGTAGATGCAATTAAAAATTGGCAAATGGCCTCATATGCCGATAATGAGAATGCTGAACCTACCACTATTCCCGAAATCATAAAATTAGTAACCGGTGTACGCGCCGGTATGTATGATGGAAAATATCAATATACCGAAGAATTGATGGAGCTGCCGGCCTGGGGGTTTACGAGCGATAAGAATAAAATGGGTTTATGGGCTGTGATGGGAAGTCATGAGTTTTATAATAGCGGTCCTACGCATCACGATTTAAACTCCGCAGCAGGTATAATTCATGTGTTATTAAACGGACTCCATTATAACTCTAGAGGCATGGTAATTCCAGAAGGGCGCGATTGGAATAAGGTTTATGGGCCCTACTTAATTTATATGAGCTCAGGAGAAACGGCAGAAGCCAATTGGCAAGATGCAAAAGCCAGAGCTGCTCAAGAAAAAGCTGCTTGGCCATACTCGTGGTTGACCAATACCCCAGAATATCCATTGCAAGATGCTCGTGGTGCTGTTGCTGGTAACTTCAACATAATAGATGTGGAGAAAGATAATGTGAGTGGCGCAAATGCTTGGGTGGGAGTAACACAACTTAGTTCGAGAAGTGATGGCGATTGGCAGTTTGAAGAAGAAAATTATCAGTATTGGACACGTGCTGATGAAGATGGAAATTTTTTAATCGAAGATATTCGGCCTGGAGACTACACGCTTTTTGCTTTCAATGATGGAGCCATTCAAGAATTTAAAAAAGAAAACATCAGAGTCGAAGCTTCAAATGTGACTCAGCTTGGTAATTTAGAACTTGACATACCACGCAATAATGGCAATTTACTATGGGAAATAGGAATTCCTAATAGAACTGCTGAAGAATTTGTTTTGGGGCATTTACGTTACTCGGAAGGCTTTATACAAGAGAACTTTCATGAGTTATTCCCAGAAACCATAGAATATAATGTTGCAGACAATAATTGGGACGAGGTGCTGCCTTATGTGCATTCTTCCTATTTTGACGCAAATGACAATCGCTCCCGTTGGGATTGGAATATTAATTTTGAGATACAAGGGGAAATTCCTAATTCAGGTAACGCAACACTCACCATTGCCTATGCCAGTACAGATCACGCGCAACAGTGGTTGTACATCAACGGTGAAAGCTCTCCTTCCGTAACCTTTTATCCTCCTAACGGAGGTGGTAATGCTTTCTTAAGGCAAAGTGATCACGCAAAATATGCCGTTCAAACGGTAGAAATTCCATATAGTAAATTACGCGAAGGAATGAATACGATAAAGTTTGCGATGCCTTCCACTTCGAGTGGTGTTAATCATCATATGTACGACTATATAAGTTTTGAAGGAGAATTTGAGTCGGTTTTAAGTGTAGAGGATCATAAGGTAAATGCTAAGAGAGTCAGCCTTTTTCCTAATCCTGCAACAAATTACACTACGATAAACATGGAGGCAGACGTATATCTTGAAAAACCAGAATTAGCCCTATTTACACTTAACGGTAAAAAAGTTGTTGAGGATAAAAATCCAGAACGAATAGCAGGTAAATTAAAACTATATTGGAATCAGGATTTAACCACTGGTGTTTACATTCTTCGCATTAAAGACGGTACGGTCACTCGCTACAAAAAGCTATTTATTAAGTAGCTTACAAATTACTCATATCTTAAAGATTCAACAGGATCTAATTTGGCAGCTTTCAAGGCTGGAAATAGTCCTGCGATAATAGCAACGATTAATGTAACAGCAGTAGCTGCGAGCATCGCCATCCACGGTGTGGTAAAATTGAAATTAGCTACAGTTGATATCAATATACCAATGCCTATTCCCAATATAATACCTAACAAACCACCAAATTGACCTATCATAATCGTTTCCATCAGGAATTGACCGGCAATAATCGATTTTTTTGCACCTAAAGCTTTGCGTACACCAATCTCGCGCGTACGTTCGGTAACCGAAACAAGCATGATATTCATCAGTGCGATCGATGATCCCAAAATGGTGATTAGGCTAATAATCCAGGCTGCAAGAGAGAGATATCCACTTATTTGTGAGATTTGATTAATGAGGTCATCACTTCGGCCGATGCCGAAGTTATTTTCTTCAACAGGAGCAAGTTTTCTGATGTTTCTGAAGGTTATGATGGCTTCGTCAAGAGCGCCGTCAAACATTTCTTTATCGTCAACTTTTACGCTCAACGAATAGTTGATATTGGCTTGAGTAAAAATAGAACGTGCGAGTTGGATAGGTATAATTACACGCAAATCTTGATTGTTTCCAAAAGTCGAACCTTTTTCTTCTAGAACCCCAACAACCTTAAACTTTGCTCCGCGTATACTGATGGTTTGCCCAATGGGATTTACATTTTTTAGGAGTCCGTTTTTAAAATCGCTTCCCAGAATACACACGTTATTGTTGTTTTGAACATCAAACATTGTGAAGTTTCGACCTATATCGAGATCGAGTCCGGCATTGTCAAGAAAGTTTTCATTAGCACCTACAACGGTAACTTCAGGATCGGTATCTAGATTTTCATATTTAACTTCAGCCGAAGAAGTTCCTGTGAAAGAAACCGAGACTTGAGTAAACGGGTAGGTGTAGCGCTCTTCAAAATCTTTTACTTCGGTATAGCGAATTACAGGGTTGATTTTTTGTTTTTCTCCACTTCCGCGTCGGCGCGTGGTAAACTCATACCGCTGAATATTGAAGGTGTTAGCTCCCATAGAGGAAAAGTCACTACTTATAGTGTTTTCCAGAGCTTTTACAAGACTTAAAATAGCTACGAGTGCAGTTATCCCGATTGCGATGATAACTACTGTGAGAATCGTTCTAAGCAATTGACTGCGTATAGAATCGTAGGCGATGCGAATATTTTCTCTAAATAAGGAGAACATAGATTTACCGGTTTGAACCAATAGGTCTACTAATGTCTAAAAATGTTACCGTTTTATAAAATTAAGCAGGACAAACCCTCAATTTTTAAGATATTTGCAGGCCCAATGCAATGGGCATTGGCTTTTATTATTAAATATACCGCAACACTACAAAAGAAATGGCTCAAAAACCTAGCATACCCAAAGGTACTCGCGATTTTTCACCTGAAGAAGTATTAAGACGTAATTATATCATCAATACGTTGCGTTCAAATTTTGAGCTTTTTGGTTTTCAGCCTATTGAGACGCCATCTTTTGAAAATAGCAGCACCTTGATGGGGAAATATGGCGACGAAGGAGATCGTCTTATTTTCAAGATTTTGAATAGTGGCGATTATTTGAGCAAGGTAAATGATTCGGTTTATCAAGAACGCGACAGTAATAAACTGACTTCTGAAATTTCAGAAAAAGCATTGCGCTATGATCTTACCGTGCCTTTTGCTCGTTATGTGGTACAGCATCAGAATGAGATAGAATTTCCTTTTAAGCGCTATCAGATTCAACCGGTTTGGCGTGCAGATCGTCCTCAGAAAGGACGTTTTAGAGAGTTTTTTCAATGTGATGCAGATGCTGTAGGTTCAGATTCTTTATTACAGGAAGTGGCCTTTGTGCAGTTGTATGATGCGGTTTTTACCGATTTAGGACTGAAGGGAACCACGGTTAAAATGAATAACCGAAAAATACTTTCAGGTCTTGCTGAAGCCATTGGTGCGGCAGATAAGCTCATCGATTTTACAGTCGCTTTAGATAAACTCGATAAGATAGGAGAAGAAGGTGTGATCAAAGAAATGCTTGCAAAAGGTATTTCTGAAGAAGCTATCACACGGGTAAAACCTATCTTCAATGTAAGTGGAACTTTTGCTGAAAAACTTGAACTGTTGAATCAGCTGCTTGCCGATTCAGATGTGGGAAAACAAGGAATTGAAGAATTGGCGTTTATCAATGAGAAAATTGAAGCGCTCGGACTTACAACAGTGACTCTAGATCTTGATGTGACTTTAGCCCGCGGACTGAATTATTATACCGGGGCGATTTTTGAAGTTGCTGCTCCCGAAGGTGTAAAGATGGGAAGCATAGGAGGCGGTGGCCGTTATGATGATCTTACAGGGATTTTTGGATTGAAAAATATGAGTGGTGTTGGTATTTCTTTTGGTCTTGACCGTATTTATTTGGTGCTTGAAGAACTCGGTCTTTTTCCTGAGCAAGCGATTAAAGGAACCAAATTACTGTTCATCAATTTTGGCGAAGCAGAATCGCTGTATTGTTTGAAAGCGGTAAAAGCCTTACGCGAAGCAGGAATTACTTCAGAATTATATCCTGATGCTGCCAAAATGAAAAAGCAAATGTCACACGCAGATAAGCGCAATATTCAATTTGTGGTTTTGGCAGGAACACAAGAAATGGAAGAAGGGGTTTACACCTTAAAAAATATGAAAACAGGAGATCAAACGCGTGTTGATCTTGAAGGTTTGAAAGCAGCCCTAGCTTAAAAACCAAAATTGTTTCTAATAAAAAATCCCGAACATTAATTAATGTTCGGGATTTTTTATATGCATTAGTACAAGAAGATTTATTCCTGTTCGATAGTTTTTGGTTTATAATCAAACAATCCTTGTTCTTTTATTTGTTGAGCAATTCCCTTAGGAAGCATTTGTTCCCAACCTTCTTCTGAGTTAGAAATCATTTTAAGCACTTGACGTGAGAATACATTAAGAATATCTGGATTGTAGTCTTCAATATCTACTACACGACCGTTGTATTTAAAGAATTTATACAATTCTTTCATACGTGGATGCACTTTTAAATTTTCACTGGTGAAGAATTCTCCAGTTTCAGGATCACGCATTGGATAGAGATACACACGAAGATCTTTAAAGAATAATTTTCCAAAAGCTTCAAGAATACCACCACTCAAGTGACGATAATAGGATTCGTCAAAAATATCGATCAGGTTGTTAACACCCATTGCGAGCCCCATACGCTCTTTGGTATAGCGAGAGAAATATTCAACAAGTCTGTAATATTCCTGAAAGTTAGAAATCATTACGGTATGTCCCAGATTACATAATAATCGGGCTCGGGCCATAAAATCTTCCTCATCGATCTCACCTTCAGCGCGCAGGTTAGAAAGAGTGATCTCAAAAATAACTTCGGTATTTTCTTCTTTAACCCGATTTTCACTTAGAAAGATTTCCAGCGATTTTCGGTACATATCGGTGTTCACTTTAGTCACCGGTCTAAAACTTCCGCGTAGCGCAAGAATGTTTTTCTTATAAAGAATTTTAGCCGAAAGGATGTTGTTCCCATCGGGGCCAAACATTACCGCATCGGTAAATCCGTTTTTCACGAGCTGTAAACTCATCAAGCGGTTATCAACCTTAGAGAAAACCGGTCCCGAGAAGTTGATCATATCGATCTCGATCTGGTCTTTATCGATATGGTCATAAAGGTAGCGCAGCAATTTTTTAGGCGAATCATATTTATAATATGCGCCATAAATGAGGTTTACACCTAAGGTACCCAAGGTAAGCTGTTGCAAGCGTGCATCAGTCTCGTGAAAGCGTACGTGAAGAATTATCTCATTAAATTCTGCTTGTGGCTCTACTTGATATTTAATTCCTACCCAACCGTGACCTTTGTATTTTTTTGCAAAATCAATGGTCGCGACAGTATTAGCATAGGTAAAATAGATCTTGTTAGGATGCTTCTCGCGAGAAATTCTGTTTTCTAACAGATTGGTTTCGTGAGCCAGCATTTTTTTAAGTCTTGCTTCGGTAACGTAACGATGATCGTGTTCAACGCCGTAAACAGCGTCACTAAAATCTTTGTCGTAGGCAGACATCGCTTTAGCAATCGTTCCGCTTGCACCACCGGCTCTAAAAAAGTGTCGTACTGTTTCTTGACCGGCACCAATCTCGGCAAACGTACCGTAGATATTTTGGTTAAGATTTATTCGTAGGGCTTTATTGTTTATCGACGGGATATTTTCAAACTCTCTATCACCTTGAATTGTGATTGGCATAGCACGTTTTTTATGGGTGAGTATTGGTTGTTTCCTTTGCGGGTTAAAGGTAACAAAATGGTAGGGCTTACAAAAAATTAAGTGTAGTTTTGTGCTAAATTTCACAGCTTTGAGAATCACCTTTTTAGGAACAGGTACATCACAAGGAATCCCCATCATTGGTAGCACACACCCGGTTTGTATGAGCACAGACCCCCGAGACAAACGTTTGCGGGTGTCAATTTTGATCGAATTTGAGGGTGCTAATTATGTCATAGATTGTGGTCCGGATTTTAGGCAACAAATGCTTGCAAATAAGGTTACTCATCTTGAGGCCTTATTGTTTACACACGAGCACGCAGATCATACTGCCGGTTTAGATGATATCAGACCCTTCTTTTTTAGACAAGGTGATATTCCCATTTATGCCCATCAACGGGTTTTAGACGAACTCAAAAAGCGTTTTGAATATATTTTTGAGACTGAAAATCGCTATCCCGGAGCTCCAGCTGTAGAGGTTTATGAGGTGACGAATAATGTTTCTTTTGAAATAAACGATCTTCACGTGGAACCTGTAAATGTGATGCACGGAAAATTACAAGTCTTTGGCTATCGCTTTGGTAACTTTGCCTATTTAACCGATGTCAAAACCATTGCTGCGGAAGAGAAAGAAAAGCTAAGAGATCTCGACGTTTTGGTGGTGAACGCCTTGCGTGAAGAACCTCATTATTCTCACTTTAATTTAGAGGAAGCTTTAGCTTTTGTTGAAGAGATCAAACCGAAAAAAACCTATTTCACTCATATAAGTCATCTGCTGGGCTTTCACGCAGAAGTTGAAAAGCAACTTCCAGAAAATGTATATCTGGCCTACGATGGTTTACAATTAGAACTTTAAGATTATGCGCAGAAATATATTTATGTACTTATTTTTATTTACCGCTTTATGGGTGGTTTTTCAGTATGTAAATTCAACAAAAGTTTTTGAAGCTCAGGAGTCAAAAATTGCAAAGCTTGAATCACAACTCACCGTTGCCGATTCTTTAAATGCAACTAAAGAAAATGAAGGCACGCGCTATTTTCAATTGAATGGAAACGAGCATGCATATACGTACTTTGATCGTTTTGGGATCGAAGTTGACGCTTTAGAATCTAAAATTGAAAGCGCTATTATAAGTAAAAACACTGCTTCAGGAAATGCACTTATTCCTTATGAAAATGCAACTGGTGTTTTTCAGATCAACAAAGTAGAAGTGCTCAATCACAAATGGGTAATTACCGATTTTAGTGATGGGAAACGCTGGGGTGAACTTATTTTACTCTACGATGTTTCAAAGGAAGGAGAAATCACATTTGAAACACTTCAAAGTGTTATTTATCCTTAGTGCTTAAGCAGCCAGTCTTTTAAATCGTAAAAATTTTGCGGTGCTACACCGTGCCCTACAGGGTATTCGTGAAGTTTTGCTTCAATACCTAAAGGTGTTAAATAGGACTGAATTTTACGAGCAGCTTCAACCGGAATAACTTGATCAACGGTACCGTGCGAACTAAAAATAGACAGGTGTTGATACTGGCTTAAATCTGTCTTCGGTTCAATGATGGCTTCATTAATGTATCCGCTCAAAGCGATTACGTTTTTAATTTTTTCAGGATAGGTGAGTGCTACAGCATAACTTAGAATACAGCCTTGACTAAAACCTAATAGCGTGACATTAGAGCCGTCGAGGTCATACGCTGCCACAACTTCATCTATAAACTTTTTAATGAGTTCACGCGCTTCAATCGCTTCCTCGTCATTAGACCATTTACCATTTGAAGTATCCCAGTGTATCGTGTACCACGCATTGCCATAAGGTTGCATAGGCATTGGAGCTTTTGCTGAAATCACAAAATATTCCTCAGGTAACTCTGGAGCAAAAGAAAAAAGGTCTTGCTCATTACTGCCATAACCGTGTAACAGCAAAAGCAGCGGAGGTTTATTTTCTGAAGACTTTTTGGGTTTTTGTGTAAGATGTTCTAATGATAGTTGTGCCATATTATTCGATAAAAGTAAACCATTTTTGATACCATTTTCCAAGAATCGGTACCGGTACGATGTTTCCTTGCACAGCGTTTACAAAGCCATATCCCCAAAGAATGAAAATAAAAACGTAGAAACCAATGGATGCCGGCCAGCTGTTTAAATAAGAGACTAAAAAGCCTAATGCAAAAAAGGTGAGGAAAACACCAAATGCTTGGCGAATATGAAAACGCGCAAATGAATTTTTGGGTTCCATATTCATAAAAATAGCGATGATGGTTCCTAACATAGTTAGATAAGAAACTATGGCTGTGGTTTTACCTTGTTTTACGTCTTCAAGAGTCATTATGATGCTATAAATTGGTTATTGGCAAAAATGCCATAAACTTTTCCTTTTAATTCAGCTCCTAAGAAAGCAGCGTTCTTAGATTTTGAGTGTATGTTTTCTTTCCCGAAAACCGAAGTTCCATTTGCTGTAAATAAACTAAGGTTTGCAGGTTGCCCTATTTCTATTTTTGATGTTGTACCTGTAAAACGTTCGCTGCCGGCAGTAAGTAATTTGACTGCTCTTTTTTCTGAAACTAAAGTCAATAAAGCACCTAGAGTTGCTTCTTGGGCGATCGTACCAAATTTTGCGTGATCAAACTCAAGCTTTTTCAATTCAATATCAAGCGGATTGTGATCACTTGTAACCATATCTATTGTGCCCTCCTTTATTCCTGCAATTAAGGCCTGGCGATCGGTTTCGGTGCGTAACGGGGGTAAGACTTTGTAACGGGTGTCAAAATCTTCAAGAACTTCTTCGGTATAAAATAGATTAGCAATAGCCACGCTACAGGTTACATCAAGACCTTTGGCTTTTGCCTCTTTAATAAGAGCAACACTTTGCGCAGTAGAAATGGTTGGGATATGTAATTTTCCGCCGGTATATTCTAAAATATAAAGGTCACGCGCTACCTGAATATGTTCAGAAAGAGCGGGGATTCCTTTAAGACCGAGTTTAATGGCTGTTTCTCCTTCGTTTGCAACCCCTTTTATAATCAAATCATTTTCTTGCGGAAAAGAAAGTACGAGTCCGTCAAATCCTTGCGCATATTGCAAAGCAATTTTAATAAGATTCGGGTTGCTTATCGAATGTTGGTAATCGCCGAAAGCGACAGCGCCAGCTTGTTGCATGTCATACAATTCTGCCAAGTCTGTGCCTTCTGCATTGCGCGTGAGTGCGCCAATAGGATACAGAGAAACCGCATTCCCAGCGGCTTTGTTTTTTAAAAATGAAACTGCAGCATTCGTATCCGTTACTGGTAACGTATTCGGGTTTACAGCAATTGAAGTAAAACCACTTTTAGCGGCTACTTTGAGTCCGTTAAGTATGGTCTCGCGCTCTTCATATCCCGGTTCGCCAATGCTTACACTGCTATCGAACCAACCGGCAGAAACGATAAGGTTTTCAAACTGAAGTTCTTCTTCTCCGTTTTTAGGTTCAAGACTTGACGCGATTTCGGTAATAATTCCGTTTTCAATCCTGATGTCTACTTGATTTCCGTGGTGTTTGTTACTCTCGTCTAGGAGGGTTGCCTGGGTGATGCGTGCGTTCATTTAAACAGTTTTAGGATGAGCATTTCGGCAAGAAATGCAAGCAGAGCAAAAATAACAAACCATTTGTAAAGTAAATTAAGATTTGTGTCTTGTTCTAGCTTATTAAAAAGATTAGGGATTGTTGTATTTTCTGTAGATACAAGAGCAGCGTTTTCGGTTAATACGCTTTCAGCACGCGCATAATTAAACGCCACAACGGCTAGTGTGTCTTGTTTTGATTTTAAAGCATAAAGCCCGTCTTCTACGATTCCGTCTTGGGTAGAAATGCTTATTTTTTGACCTTGTCTTTGTTGCAACGGGATTAAGGAATTTCCGTTTTTTTCCAGTGTTAAAACGGCATCCTGTGGTAGTGAAGTGCTAACCTCAAATGTATTCTTGCTGTTGATCGTATAGTGTGTTTGAGGTAGTTGAAGCGCTTCTAAAGCAATCTTGTCGAATGTAGGCACGATAAGTTGACCATTAATAAAATTGCTGTTTGTTAAGGATAAGCTACTCGTAAATACAAAGAGCTTGTTGCTTTCAGCTAAAAACGGACGCTTATTTTCTAAACTCAAAATCGCATCTGAAGTTTCTAATGGAAAATAGCCTTCTACTTGATGTGTTTGCAAATTGGTTGACCTGCCTGTGAACACGTTTTTATAAAGTGGATGATCAAAATTTATTGTGGTGATGCGTTGCGGAGTTGCCTCTAAATTTTTAAAGCCACTTAGGCCAAAGGTGTTGAGTAGCTTGTTATAGGCGCTAGGATTAATCGAAGTGTTTGGAATTAAAATCAATGTTCCGCCGTCCTGTGTGTGTTGTTGTAATAAATTTATTAACGCCTGCGGAATTGTTTTAAGCTCATTTAAAATGATCAAATTCTGATCAGAAAGCAAGCTATAATCCAGTTGGTTTTCTGCTACTCCAGTATACTGAAATTCTTCACTTTGATACAAACGCTGTAAAAATGCATCACTTGCATTGGAAATAGCTAAAACCTTCAGCGGTTCTGTTTTATTAATACTGAAATAAAAGTTGTTGTCAAATTTTAGATGAGGATCTGTTATACTTAATCTTCCTTCAACAGCTTCATCGGAGTCTATTTGAAAATTGATCACAGCTTGATGACTATCTTCAAACTTAGCAGAACCTTTAGAAATAAGTTCGTTCGTATTAAAGAGAGAAACCGGTAAATCTGTCGTTGTCTTTTGGTTGCTTTTTACAAAAACCTCGAGGTCATAATTGTTACCAGCACGCTGTAAACTGATACTATCCAACGCGTAATTTTCTAACGAAGTTGGAACCAATTTTACGCGGTGTTGTGCACTATTGGTACTGTCAATAACAACACTCCATTCAGCGTCTTGAAAATCGGAAATCAATAAAAGTTGCTTTGCTGTTTGGGTATTTGAAAAAAGGCTGTTGAGTTTTAAAAGCAAATTTTGTGGTGTACTCGAAGTTGCGGCAAAGTCTAGCTCTAGAAGTTCGTTGCGGTCTGCGACGGAATTAAAATCGCGCAGTACATCATCCCAAGTTGCTATGGTATAATTTTCATCTTTAGAAAGGCTGGCCAAAACATCTTGTTTTGCTTCGGTAAGTAAATCACCTTTCTTACCGGTAGCTTGCATACTGAACGAATTATCGATAAAGATCAGGGTTTCTCGAGACTGCAGCGCAAGATTAGTTGCAGGAATATAAGGGCCTGCAAAGGCAATGACGAGGCACGCGATCGCAAGTAGGCGCGTAGCGAGAATCAACCATTTTTTTAACGAGCTGCTTTTACGCGTATTTTGAATTACAGTTTCAAGAAAAGCAACGTTTGTAAAAGGCGTTTTTTTAAAGCGTCTTAGCTGAAATAAATGAATTAAAATAGGGATTACCAGAAGGAAAAGGGCGTAAAGAATTTCTGGATTTTTAAACAGCATAAACAACTACGTTTCGGTCTTAACGAAAGTACAAGTTTTCAGAATTATTGAATTGCAATTTTAAGCTTATTTCAATTTATTTTTGCAAATCTGAGGTATCAACTTCCGGACCGCTAATGAGTGTTGGGATATCGCTTTTTCTGGCGGTGAATTTAAAAGTGCTTCCTTTGCCTTCTTCAGAAGTGACGCTTATGCTTCCGCCTAGATTAGCAACCAATTTTTTAACTGTAGAAAGACCGATACCGTTGCCGCGATTTCCATTTTTGTCTTTGGAAGCTACAATAGAAAAAAGGTCAAAAATTTCATTGATCTTATCTTTTGGAATCCCGATTCCGTTATCGATGATTTCAAAAAGGTAAAATTCTTCATTTTCATCAAAAGTTACCGTAATTACAGGTTCTTCTTTGTCATTATATTTGATGCTGTTGCCTAATAAATTGATGAAAATTTGATGTAAGGCCAAGCGATTGCACGAGATAACGTGGTTGGCTTCGGGTAGATTGATGACTGTTTTATAATCGTGATTGAGTACATCTTCGATCTCTTCAAGAAGATCGTGTATGTCAAATGATTCTCGCTGATCAATCGTGAGATTGTCACTCTCGTAATGCTGCAAAATACCGCTGATGTATTCGCTTAAAGAAAAGGAAGAACTCTTTAAGTAATTAAGGTAGTCTAGACCTTTTTCGTCTAGAAGCTCTTTATATTTTGCTTTTAAGATATCTGTCGTTGTGATGATATTTGCCAGCGGCATTTTCATATCGTGCGAAACGACTCCGGCAAATTCTTTAAGTAAGCTGTTCTTTTTTAAAAGGTTTTCCTGTAAAGCTTTATTTTCAATATTCTGACGACGCAATTCAAACAGATTAACTACTTGATGTGCGAGCGCGATAAGTGTGCTTATTTGATTTTCATCCAATTCACGTGGCTCGTGGTCAAAAACACACAAGGTGCCTAAAGCGTGTCCGCCTTTATCCACCAGAGGAACGCCCGCATAAAAAATCGCTTTAGTATCACCGGTAACGAGTGGGTTGTTTTTAAAACGCTCATCTTCCCGCGCATCTGGAATAATAAAAATAGGATCGTGTGTTTGAATGGCGTGTGTACAAAACGAAATTTCACGAGGAGATTCATTAAAAGGAACTCCGTAATGCGACTTTAAAAAATTACGGTTGTAGTCAAGCATCGTGATCAATGCAATGGGTGTACCGCAGATAAAAGATGCAATCTGAGTAATGTTATCGTAACTTTTTTCGGGTAGGGTTCCTACTAACTTGTAAGAATCTACAGCCTCTTGCCGTTTTTTTTCGTCTATTTTTATCATCTTTTCCAGAAGGTAAATATAGTAATTTGACCTTATAAGTAGTCTTACTTTTTTTCGGTACAGAATAAAAATAGAAGCTCAGGAAAAACTTGATTTGGCACTTTGCTTTAAAATAGATCCTTCTCAAAAGCACTGAGTCCAAATAGTGCAAAATCATATTTTACAGGATCTTGTGGATCTAATTTTCTTAATTGTTTATCCAGTTCGGCCAAAGCGATAGCATCATTCTGTTTGCGTTTTAACAAACCTAATTGTCTTGCTACACGACCAGAATGTACATCTAAAGGGCAGGAGAGTAGCGCAGGTTTTAGTGATGGCCATATTCCAAAGTCAACACCTGCTGCATTAGGTCTTACCATCCATCTTAGGTACATATTGATACGCTTAGCAGCTGATTTTTTCAGTGGATCGCTCACGTGTTTCTGTGTGCGTGGTAAATGTTCGACTTCAAAAAAGTGCTTTTTAAAATGATGAATTGCGGTTTGCAGTTCATTATTCAAAACAGAGCTATTAAAAACCGCTTCTATGCCTTCATAATGCGTGTAAATATGACGTAAGGCTTTTATAAACGTCATCAGGTCTGTACCATTAAATGTGCGATGTACGAAAGGCAATAAACGTTCGAGATCATTTTCGGTATGATTCATCACAAAATCAAATGGAGCATTTTCAAGTAATGCAACGAGTTGATTACCGTTTTTTATGATGCTCTTGCGGTTACCCCAAGCGATAGTAGCAACCAAAAAGCCTATGATCTCAATATCTTCTTTTTTACTAAATTGATGCGGAATCTGAATAGGATCTGTGCCTATAAACTTTGGACTTTCATAGAGCGCAGCCTTTTCATCTAAAAATTCTTTGAGTTCGCTTTTTTTTAATCTAAGAGATGATTTTGCCATCGACCATGGTGAGTTTACGATCTGCCATTGTTGCTAGATCTTCATTATGCGTTACGATTACAAAGGTTTGATTATAGGTGTCGCGAAGCTTAAAAAATAATTGGTGCAGATTCTCTGCAGACTCACTATCGAGATTTCCTGAAGGCTCATCGGCGAGAATTAATGCAGGTTCATTGATTAGCGAACGCGCGACAGCAACACGTTGTTGTTCACCTCCTGAAAGTGCGCCGGGCTTATGATTTATACGATGACCAAGGCCTAAAAAATCTAAAAGTTCTTTAGCCTTTGCTTCGGCTTCTTCTTTACTTTTTTTAGCAATATACGCCGGGATACATACATTCTCTAATGCTGTAAATTCTGGCAGAAGTTGATGAAACTGAAAAATAAATCCAATATTTAAGTTGCGAAATTTACTCAGCTCTTTTTCGTTAAGGTCTGCGATTTGAGTATCGTTGATGAAAAGATTAGTCGTTTTGTTTTTATCGGCGCGATCTAGTGTTCCTAAAATTTGAAGGAGTGTGGTTTTTCCGGCGCCACTTGCACCCACGACCGAAACTACTTCGCCATCTTTAATTTCAAGATCAACACCTTTCAAGACTTGGACATCTCCATAGGATTTATAAATATTTTCAGCTTTAATCATAATATATGCAATGCAATTAAATGTAAGCTAGCCGGTGTGTTTTCGACTAGTATGCTGCCTTTTACTGTTTAATAATCTCAGATATTTCAGCAACAGGTTTCAAAGATACTACAGTGTAAAAGATTTGCGTCTTCACGTGTGCTATTTGTTTTTTGTTTAATGATTTGTCTAAATGTATTAACAAAAGGTTAAACAGTATCTGAGTTAAGATTCAGATTATAAATTTGCTAAGCTATGAATGAAAAATTAGAAAAAGCCACTTTTGCCAATGGATGCTTCTGGTGTACAGAAGCCGTGTTTCAGCGGTTTAAAGGAGTTTACAATGTGATGAGTGGTTATACCGGTGGGACGATTAAAAATCCACCGTATCGCGAGGTATGTCAAGGAAGAACGGGACACGCAGAAGGAATTCAGTTTGATTTTAACCCTGAAATCATTTCTTATAAGGATTTGCTGCAGGTGTTTTTTACTACACACGATCCTACTACATTAAATCGTCAAGGCAATGATGTGGGAACACAATATCGAAGTGCGATTTTTTACCATACCGAAGAACAGCAAAAACTTGCAGAGCAGTATATCGCTTACTTAGAAGAACAACAGGTTTTTGAGTCTAAAATTGTTACCGAAGTGACACCGGCAAAACCATTTTATAACGCTGAAGAAGAGCATCATTCGTTCTATAATAATCATACTGAGCAAGGGTATTGTCAGTTTATAATAAATCCTAAAGTCAACAAAATAAAGAAGCTATACCAAGATAAATTGCAAGAGGTGTATCTTTAATCAAAACCTATATTTATGGCTCCATACAGACAATTTGAAGAGTATAATATCGATGTAAAAGAAGATGTGAAGGATCGCTATAAGGCGATCATAACAGATCTGGGCGAAGATGTAACCCGTGAAGGTATTGTAAAAACACCGGAGCGTGCCGCTAAAGCAATGATGTATTTAACCAGCGGTTATGACATGGATGCAAGTGAGATTCTCAAAGGAGCTATGTTTAAAGAAGATTACAGGGAAATGGTAATCGTTAAAAACATTGAATTATATTCTTTGTGTGAGCACCATTTACTACCATTTTTTGGAAAAGCACATATCGCTTATATACCAGACGGTCATATTGTAGGTTTAAGTAAACTTCCTCGCGTTGTAGATGTATTTTCTAGAAGATTGCAGGTTCAGGAACGTTTGACCCACGATATTTTAGAGTGTATCAATAACACACTCAAACCACAAGGAGTTGCGGTAGTGATTGAAGCTTCTCATATGTGTATGATGATGCGCGGAGTTCAAAAGCAAAATTCAACGACTACAACCTCAGGGTTTAGAGGACAATTTGAACATAATGAAACGCGCAATGAGTTTTTAAAACTCATAGGTTCTGATTTGGCGTAGTTTGGCAGGTTATTTGCTTTATTAAAAGTAAAATTCAAAAAGATGAAAACCTTAAATTATAATTTACTTTTAAAAGGCTTATTTTTTGATGCCGTTGGAATGCTTACTATGGCGATTCCGGTCATAGGGCCTTTTTTAGATTTAGCTTGGGCTCCGGTGGCAGCTAAGCAAATGACCAAAATGTATCCCGGTAAAAAAGGGAAGTTTGCCTCAATTTTAGTTTTTGTTGAAGAGATTTTACCGTTTACAGATATTATCCCTTCATTTACGTTGATGTGGGCTTATACCTTTCTTATTAGTCCGCAGCATGATTTGAAAATGAAATCAATTCCTATTAGATCAAACAAATAAAAATAGTAGAAGAGGCGCTTAAATTTGAGCGCCTCTTTTATTTAAATGATGCAACTGTAGTGCTAATCCACTCTTGAGCTTCATCTGTTGATTTAAAAATGGCAAATGGTTTTTTGTAGAACCGCTCTTCAATCTCTGCATTTCCGGTGCAAATATTTGTAAAAGAAACAATAGCGAAAGCTTTAAGACTAGGAACAGTATTAAGTTCACTGTATATCAATGGATTTATACTGTATGAATGTTTTCTAACAGAAACATAACCAAAGGGTTTATCGTCAAAATGAACTAAGCACGCTTCGAGAAATAGTTGGCGCTCTTTCTGGTCAAAGTTTACACCTGGGTTTACATAACCCAAGACATGGTTTTCGAAAAATTCGAGTACCCCGATTCCCAAATCTATTTTTCTTAAGACTTTCATTGTATCTAATTTAATAAAAAAAACCACCTAAATAGGTGGTTTTTAGTATTTTAAATAGAAAATTAATTTAGGATTGAGCTGAATTTTCAGTCTTCTCGATCTTAATAGTCAATTCTTCTTTATCGTCTTCAAGATCCATAAAAATGCGATCACCTTCAGTAATGTTAGATGTGATGATCTCTTCAGCAAGTGCATCTTCAATATATTTCTGAATAGCACGCTTTAATGGTCGAGCACCGTATTCTTTATCAAAACCTTTATCACTGATAAAGTCTTTTGCTTTATCACTTAAGGTCAAGTGATATCCTAACGTTTCTATGCGCTGATACAATTTTTTAAGCTCGATATCGATGATTTTATGAATTTCTTTGCGATCTAGCGCATTAAACACGATTACATCATCAACACGATTTAAAAATTCTGGAGCAAATGCCTTTTTTAGCGCTTGTTGAATTACACCTTTTGCATTCTCTTCAGCTTGTTCTTTACGCGCCGCTGTACCAAAACCTACACCTTGACCAAAGTCTTTAAGTTTACGAGCACCTATGTTTGAGGTCATAATGATTACAGTATTTCTAAAGTCGATTTTACGACCTAGGGAATCTGTGATATAACCGTCATCAAGTACCTGTAATAACATATTGAATACGTCAGGATGTGCTTTCTCGATCTCATCAAGCAGAATTACAGAATATGGTTTTCTACGTACCTTCTCAGTAAGCTGACCACCTTCTTCATAACCTACATATCCAGGAGGAGCACCGATTAAGCGAGATACAGCAAATTTTTCCATATACTCACTCATATCGATTCGTACTAAAGAATCTTCGTTGTCAAATAATTCAGTAGCTAGAATTTTTGCAAGTTGTGTTTTACCTACACCTGTCTGGCCTAAGAAAATGAAAGAACCAATGGGTTTATGTGGGTCTTTCAATCCGGCACGGTTTCGCTGAATAGCTTTTGCTACTTTAGCAACCGCTTCGTCTTGACCAATTACTTTTGATTTAATAGACTTAGGCAACTCAGCAAGTTTATTACTTTCTGTTTTTGCAATTCGGTTTACCGGAATTCCAGACATCATAGAAACCACATCAGCAACGTTATCTTCGGTCACGGTTTCTTTATGTTGTTTAGAATCTTCTTCCCAGTTTTGCTGTGCTACAGCCAGTTCTTTTTCAAGATTCTTCTCATCATCGCGCAGTTTTGCAGCTTCTTCGTATTTCTGTTTTTTAACTACAGAATTTTTACGCTCACGTACTTCTTCTAATTGGCGTTCTAAATCAAGAATTTTCTTTGGAACATCAATATTCACAATATGCACTCGCGATCCTGCCTCATCCAAAGCATCAATAGCTTTGTCGGGAAGAAAACGATCTGTCATATATCTATTGGTAAGCGTAACACAAGCTTTTATCGCTTCGTCAGTATAGGAAACATTATGATGATCTTCATATTTATCCTTAATGTTATTCAGGATTTCAATGGTCTCCTCAATATTCGTAGGTTCGACAATCACCTTTTGAAAACGACGCTCTAATGCACCATCTTTTTCAATATATTGTCTGTACTCATCAAGTGTTGTCGCTCCAATGCATTGAATTTCGCCACGTGCCAAAGCAGGTTTAAACATATTGCTCGCATCAAGCGATCCTGTGGCACCACCTGCACCAACAATAGTATGAATTTCATCAATGAATAAAATGATGTCTGAATTTTTCTCTAATTCATTCATCACTGCCTTCATACGCTCTTCAAACTGACCGCGATATTTGGTTCCTGCAACTAAGCTTGCAAGATCCAGCGTCACAACGCGCTTGTCAAAAAGAATACGTGATACTTTTCGCTTAACAATACGCAGGGCAAGACCTTCAGCAATAGCAGATTTACCAACACCCGGTTCACCTATAAGCAGCGGATTGTTTTTCTTACGTCTACTCAATATTTGAGAAACACGCTCGATTTCTTTCTCTCGACCCACCACAGGATCTAGTTTATCATCTTCAGCAAGTGCGGTAAGATCGCGCCCGAAGTTGTCTAGAACCGGAGTTTTTGATTTTTTATTTGATTTATTTCCCGGAGCATTAAAAGGATTTTCTTTAGACGAATCTGCAGTATTATCATCTTCGCTAAACGATTCACTTTTTATTGGCTCTATATAATCGTCATCACTAGTCATCATAAGTTTGAATTGATCTTTTACATTGTCATAATCTACTTTGAGCTTATTGAGCAATTTGGTAGTAGGATCGTTCTCATTGCGTAAAACACAAAGTAAAAGATGCGCTGTGTTAATAGAAGAACTTTGAAAAAGTTTTGCTTCTAAAAAAGTTGTTTTTAAAGCACGCTCGGCTTGTCTGGTAAGATGTAGGTTTTTCTTCTCATTGCTAGAAATACCTGATCCCGGATTTGCCGGACTCAAAATTTCTACCTTGCGCCTTAAATGGCTAAGGTCTACATCTAGCGCCTGAAGAATTTCGATCGCTTTACCGCTTCCGTCACGTAAAAGGCCTAACATTAAATGTTCGGTTCCTATAAAATCGTGGCCCAAACGTAAAGCTTCTTCTTTACTATAGGCAATTACATCTTTAACTCGGGGTGAAAAATTATCATCCATAAACGCTCCTCTCTTTATCTTAGGTTTTTGGTATTAGTAAGTCAAAAACCGTTCCGTTGATTACTTTGTAAGTAAATTGACAAAATTACTTTCAAAGACACAATGGAAGTTAAGCATACTTATTAAAAACCAAAATTAATTTTTGTTAATAAAAACCAGCTTAGCTTATTTGCGCAGCCTCCTAAAACAGACAAGAAAACCGTATATTGCCCCTTACTGTTTAAACCACAATTAAAGATTAAAATATATGGCTGAAGGAGAGAAGTTAATTCCTATCAACATTGAAGATGAAATGAAATCAGCCTACATTGATTATTCAATGTCGGTCATCGTGTCACGTGCGTTGCCAGATGTGCGGGACGGTTTGAAGCCTGTACATAGACGTGTTTTGTTTGGAATGCATGAACTAGGTGTTCGGTCAAACTCTGCACATAAAAAGTCTGCGAGAATTGTAGGAGAGGTGCTTGGTAAATATCACCCTCACGGGGATACATCAGTTTACGATACTATGGTGCGTATGGCACAAGAGTGGAGTTTGCGTTATATGCTGGTAGATGGTCAAGGTAACTTTGGTTCTGTAGATGGTGATAGCCCGGCGGCGATGCGATATACAGAAGCGCGTATGCGCAAGATTTCAGAAGAAATGCTTGCCGATATAGATAAAGATACGGTAGATCACACCCTAAACTTTGACGATACTTTAAAAGAACCTACCGTATTACCTACGCGTATTCCGGGACTTTTAGTGAACGGTGCTTCGGGTATTGCTGTGGGTATGGCAACCAATATGCCACCACACAACCTTACTGAAGTTGTAAACGGGACCATCGCATATATCGAAAACAACGACATCGAAATAGATGAGTTGATGCAGCATATCACAGCTCCAGATTTCCCGACAGGAGGAACGATCTATGGCTATGACGGTGTGCGTGAAGCTTTTAAAACCGGAAGAGGTCGTGTTGTATTACGCGCCAAAGCGATCATCGAAGAAGTGAAGGGAAGAGAATGTATCATCGTTAGCGAGATTCCATATCAGGTGAACAAAGCCGATATGATTAAGAAAACCGCAGACCTTGTTAATGAAAAGAAGATCGACGGTATTGCTTCAATACGTGATGAGTCTGACCGTAAAGGTATGCGTATCGTTTATGTTCTTAAGCGTGACGCCATCCCTAACATTGTTCTTAACACCTTATTTAAATATACTGCGCTTCAGTCTTCTTTCAGTGTAAATAATATTGCATTGGTGAAAGGAAGACCAGAAATGTTGAATCTAAAAGATATGATTCATCATTTTGTAGATCACCGTCACGAGGTGGTTGTACGCCGTACCGAATATGAGCTTAAAAAAGCTGAAGATCGTGCGCATATTTTAGAAGGTCTCATCATCGCATCAGATAATATTGACGAGGTGATTGCTTTGATACGTGCAAGTAGCAACGCTGAAGAAGCCCGTCAAAAATTGATCGATCGTTTTGAATTGACTGAAATTCAAGCACGAGCGATTGTTGAAATGCGTTTAAGACAGCTTACAGGTCTCGAGCAAGATAAATTACGCGAAGAATATGAAGAGCTCTTAAAAACCATTGAAGACTTGAAGGATATTTTAGCGCGCAAAGAGCGTCGTATGGATATCATCAAGAAGGAGCTCGAAGAAATTAGAGCTAAATATGGTGATGAGCGTCGCACAGATATTGATATTGCCGGTGGTGATGTTAGTATAACAGACCTGATTCCTGATGAGAAAGTTGTTCTTACTATTTCTCACGCGGGTTACGTGAAGCGAACTTCACTAATGGAATATAAAACCCAGAATAGAGGAGGGGTTGGACAAAAAGGTTCTACTACACGTAACGAAGATTTCTTAGAACATCTGTTTGTAGGAACAAACCATCAGTATTTGATTTTCTTTACTGAAAAAGGAAAATGTTTCTGGGTACGTGTTTTTGAAATTCCGGAAGGAAGCAAGACTTCAAAAGGGCGTGCAATCCAAAACTTGATCAATATCGAGCCAGATGATAAAGTAAAAGCCTTTATCTGTACCAATGACTTAAAAGACGAGGAATACATCAACAGTCATTATGTCATTATGGCGACCAAAAAAGGTCAGGTTAAGAAAACTTCTCTTGAGCAATACTCACGACCACGAACTAACGGAATCAACGCGATTACTATTAAGGAAGGTGATGAATTGCTCGCTGCAAAATTAACCACAGGAGATAGCCAAGTGATGCTTGCAGTCAAATCTGGAAAAGCGATTCGCTTTGAAGAAGAGAAGACCAGACCTATGGGTAGAAACGCTTCTGGTGTGCGTGGCATAACTCTTGCAGATGATAATGACGAAGTGATTGGCATGGTCGCTGTAAACGATCCTGAGTCTAACGTTCTTGTAGTTTCAGAAAACGGTTATGGTAAGCGTTCTTTAGTTGAAGACTATCGAGTGACTAACCGTGGAGGTAAGGGAGTTAAAACAATTTCTGTTACCGAAAAAACCGGAAATCTTGTAGCAATCAATAATGTTACAGATGAAGATGATCTTATGATCATTAACAAGTCTGGAATCGCAATTAGAATGGAAGTTTCAGAACTACGAGTTATGGGCCGTGCTACACAAGGTGTAAGACTTATTAATCTTAAGAAAGGAGACACTATTGCTGCTGTAACTAAGGTTAAAAAGGATGAAGATGATATCGAAGGAGATGATACTGAAGATATCGTGACTGATGAAAACGCACCAGAAACACCAAATGTTGAAAAACCTTCTTCTGACGAAGAAGAATAAATAAAGTCGAATATTAATAAAAATCAATAATGAAAACTAAATCTTTATTGCTTGCAGCCCTATCATTTACTGCAGTAACCTTTGCGCAGAAAAAGGAAATCAGATCTGCGGAAAAAACTGTAGATGATGAAAATTATGCTGAAGCACAAACTGAAATCGCCGCTGTTGAAAGCATGATGGGCGAGATGGATGAAAAAGAAAAAGAATATTACTACTTCGTAAAAGGACGTGCATTTCTTGGAGGAGAAAATAATAAGAATGCAGACGAACTTTTAAAAGCGATGGAAGCTTTTAATCAAGTTTTTGAATACAACGAAGGAGATAAATATGGTGAAGAAGCTACGCAATATAAGCAGACTGCTATGAACGCTATTATCTCTTCTGCTGTAGATGATCAAAATGCACAGAAATATGCTCCTGCAGCAGACAAGCTTTACAAATTGTATACTTTAACTCCAAAGGATACTTCTTATCTATACTTCGCAGCTTCAAATGCAGTTAATGGTCAAGATTACGACACTGCTCTTGATTATTACGGGCAGCTTAAAGATTTGGGCTACACCGGTATTGAGACTAAATACACTGCTAAAAATAAAGAGAGTGGTGAGGTAGAGAGTTTTCCTTCAAAGCAACAACGTGATCTTTTTGTAAAATCTGGTTCTCACGAAGATCCTAAAGTTGAGGTTACCGAGTCTCGTGCAGGGGAGATTGCAAAAAACATTGCACTTATCTATATCCAAGAAGGTAAAAATGAAGAAGCCTTAGAAGCGATCAAAGACGCCTTGGCTGCAAATCCTGATGATGATGCATTATTGCGCTCTGCAGCAGATGTATATCTTAAAATGGGAATGACAGATGAGTATGAAGCTGCATTACAAAAGGTAATCGAGAAAGACCCTAATAACCCCGGTTTGTATTTTAACCTTGGTGTAGGTGCTGCTGATGCTGGTAATACTGAGAAAGCACTTGGTTACTACAAAAAAGCTTTGGAGATCGATCCTGATTATGCCGGAGCAAATCTTAACATCGCTGCATTAATGCTAGGTAAAGACAAAGAGATTATTGAGCAAATGAACTCTTTAGGAAATACTAAAGCAGATAATGATAAGTATGAAGAGCTAAAAGAAGAGCGCTTACAATTATATAAAGATGCTGTTCCTTATTTAGAGAAAGCTACTGCTGGTGAAAATCCAAATATTGAAGCAATAAGAACTTTATATAACATCCACATTCAGTTAGGGAATACTGAAGAGGCTGAAGCTTACAAAGCGAAGCTTGATGCAATGCAAGGTTAATCTTAGAAAGTTTAAAATTCTTTAAAAGAAAAGTCCGATTCAATTTGAATCGGACTTTTTTTGTTTAATTCTAATTATAGAGACAGAATCTAATTATTGGCACCACCAAAGGGTTTAATACTCCGAGGCTTGCCTCTAAATTGAAAATTCGTTTCTAAGCAATGCCTCAGTTTGCCCTGAGGTAGTTTACTCTGTTCTGTCGTATTTTTCCATATAACGTTTCCAAAGCTCAGTTTGATGTGATTCTAAACTGATGCTTCTACCGTTGATGAATGCGTGCGTGAGGTTGTTTCCTTTCATTTCTAAAGCATTTCCGGTGCTTACAAAAAAGGTTGCATCCTTTCCATTTTCAAGTGTTCCTACTTGATCACTCATTCCTAAGATTTCAGCTGCATTTTTAGTGATCAACTGTAATGCATCTTCAAAACTTAAACCGTGAGCAGTTGTTTGACCTGCGTAAAAAGGAGTGTTACGTGCTTCCCAATACTCTCCACTGTTCCCTAAAGCAACCTTAACACCGGCTTCAACAAGGGTTGCAGCCATTTTAAAAGAGATGTTATAGTCGTCATCTTCAGCTTCAGGTAAACTATGTACACGAGCAAGAATTACCGGTACATCAGCTTTGGCGATCTCATCTGCAACTTTATATGCGCGATAAGCTCCTACAAGTACAAGCTTGTCGATATTCATTTCTTCTTTAAACTTAAGAACATCAAGAATTTCCTTTTCAGAATCCACGTGTACATAGAGATTTTGACTTCCGTTTAAAACACCTTGCATAGCTGCAAAAGGTAAGTTCTTAATAGAAGAATCCCCCGCTTCGTATGCCGCAGATTGACTCATGAAATCTTTAATTTCTGTGATGTTAGATGCATACTCTTTATTTGGGCTGTAACCTGCATCTTCACCTAACCACCAGCGACCACGTTTAAAACTATTAGGCCAGTTTAAGTGAATTCCGTCGTCGCGCTTAACGGCAGCATCTTCCCAATTCCAAGCATCTAGTTGTACCACAGATGACTCTCCAGAGATCGTACCACCTTGAGGAACCGTTTGTGCGAGCAGCACACCGTTAGGGCGCATACTTTCAACAACTTTTGATTCTGCATTGTAAGCGATAATCGCTTCAATATGCGGGTTGTACTCGCCAATTTCATCTTGATCTTCTGTTGCGCGTACCGCTTCAATTTCGATCAATCCTAGCTTGGTGTCTAGCGCGATGAAGCTTGGGTAAACGTGTTGTCCATCAATTTTGATGATCTCTCCTTTAAGAGGTCGCTTTGTAGTAGTCGCATCATAAACACCAACGATCTTTCCGTCTGTGATAAAAATCAGACTGTTTTCAATAACCTCTCCATTTCCAATATGGGCAACACCGCCGGTAAGCGTTATGTCACCTTTTTGAACCGGAGCAGGAGTTTGCTGTGCTTGCAGCGAAAGGACTGCAAAAAATAGTAGTATATATAATTTTTTAAATGTCTTCATTCTAGTATAGTGTTTCTAAAGTGTCACAATCTAAACGCTGTTTTTCGTTCTTCTTAGCAGGCTGCGTTTTAAGACCTTTATTTTTGGCGCCAAGCATCATAGTAGAAAGCTTATTCTTTTTAGCTTCAACCTTTTCTTTCAGTTCTTTATCGGTTTCAATATCGAAATAAACAACACCTTCAACCATTGTTTTTTCAGCAACTGCGCTTACAGACATCGGGTAGGTTGACCAAAGCACTAAATCTGCATCTTTTCCTTCTTTAATACTACCGGTACGGTCATCAATATGAAGCATTTTTGCAGGATTAAGTGTAACAAACTTCCAAGCTTCTTCTTCAGGTACGCCACCATATTTCATAGTTTTAGCAGCTTCTTGATTCAATCTGCGGCTCATTTCGGCATCATCACTATTAATACCGGTAAGCACACCTTGGCTCCACATAATAGCCGCATTGTAAGGTATAGCATCGTTCACTTCATACTTGTATGCCCACCAGTCGCTAAATGTTGAACCGGCAACACCGTGTTCTTTCATCTTATCAGCTACTTTATAACCTTCTAGAATATGGGTGAATGTATTTATTCTAAAGTCGAAACTTTCAGCTACTTTCATAAGCATATTGATTTCACTTTGAACATAAGAATGCGAAGTGATAAAGCGATCTGCGTTTAAGATTTCGACAAGCGTTTCCATCTCGTAATCTGTACGATAGGGTTCGCCACTATTTTTCTTAGCCTCATACTCTTTAGCACGCTGAAAATAATCTGTGAACATTTGCTGAACTCCCATACGCGTCTGTGGGAATCTGCTGTAGCTGCCCCAGTTTGATTGCTTTACGTTCTCACCTAAGGCAAATTTGATAAACTTGGCATCATCAAGAACCATCTCATCGATGCTTGAGCCCCATTTAAGTTTCATCACAGCTGATTGTCCTCCAATTGGATTTGCTGAACCGTGTAAAAGTTGAATAGTTGTAACTCCACCTGCAAGATCTCTATAAATGTCTATATCGTCTGGGTTAACCGCATCTTTCATACGAACCTCTGCAGATGAGTTTTGACCAGACTCATTAATAGAAAATGCAGCAATATGAGAATGCTCATCAATAATACCACTAGTTAAATGCTTACCAGTCGCATCAACAACTTTCGCACCACCGGAGCTTAGTCCTTTACCTATTTTGGCAATTTTACCATTCTTTACAAGTACGTCAGTTTCTTCTAAAATACCTGCTTCTTCATTAGTCCAAACCGTAGCGTTTTTAAACAGAATTGTTTCAGCTTCCGGTTTTTCTTCATAGCCATAAGCTACGTTAGGATAGGTAAGCGGCATCACTTCTGGAGCTACTTCTTCTTTATCATCGTCTTCTTTTTCTTCCTCTTCCGTTTCGGTTGAAGGTTTTTTCGAAATATTAAAAGATGTCTCAGAACCATCAGGTAAGATTGCTTTACCGTTCCAAGGCGTATTTGGACTTACTTGTGCAATGACACGTGTATACTCTTTTTTATCGGCGTCACCTGTAAAAGTAACATTCAACCAACCATCATTGTAAGCTACTTTAGAACCGAGTTTTGTCTCACCATCCTTTACAGTAACCGAAGGTTTTTCTGTGGATTTTGAGATGGTCATATCATAAGATTTACCACCGGTATTTAAGGTATAGCTTCCATCAATGTCGATTATCGAAGCATCTTTAATTACATTCTGAGAACCCTGAACCCAATTTTCGTAAAGAATTGTTTCATCTTCAAAAAGTTCTCCCGAAGTGATTAAAAAGTTTGCCCAAGCATCTGTTGAAAGTGTTCCCAACTCCTCTGATTTTCCTAATAATTGAGCAGGAATAGTAGTTAAAGCAGCTAAAGCAGTTTCTTTATCAAGACCATACTTAAACGCTTTTTTTAACATAGAAGAAAGCATTCCCGGAGACTTCAAACCATTAGAAGTAATGGCAAAGGTTAGTCCTGCCTCGTCTAGTTTTGCCGGGTTGGTAGGCTCTTGATTCCATTCGAGCATTTGACTTAAACTCACAAAATCTGCTTGGTACGGATCTTCAACATCATAAGCGTCCTGAAAATTAATAGGAATAATATACGAAGCGCCCGTAGCTTTAACCTCGCCAATACGCTTATACTCATCACCACCACCTACGATGATAAAAGGTACTCCGGTTTCTTTAGATAAACTCGCGATACGTAAATCATTATAAAGACCTTCACCAAAAAAGATTTGTGGAAGATCCATATTTGCATTTAAAGCCTCTAGTGAAAGGTCTCTAGTGTCAACATTGCCACCAGCATACCATGCTGCATCTTCAAAAACCTGACGGATAAGAGCAGTTGAACCCATTACAGAAGATGGATACGATTGCTGCGAAAGGTTACTTTTATTGAATGAAAAGAATTGTGCAGATCGAGTATCAAGAAGACGCTCTGCTGTATTTCCTTCAGAATTCAAAGCGACAAGAATTCCGTTTCCTCGTGCAAGACCATCTGCCATATGCGTACTTACCGCACCAAAACCGGCTTCAACCAAATCTTTTGCAGCTTTATTATCATACTTGAACGCATCAAGAGCATTGGTTTCTGCTCGTATATGGTCGTTCCAATAATAGCCTTCACGTGTTGCCTCGTATTGTGGACTGCGACCACCAAAGGAGCGTTCTGGTGTTTTAACACCAAAAGTAGAATAGGCTTCTACGAATGAAGGATAAATGTGTTTTCCTTCCAAATCAATTACCACAGCGTTTTTTGGACTGTCTACCGATTTTCCTACAGATACAATCTTACCATCTTTGATAAGCATACTTCCGTTTGAAATCGTTTTACCTGGAGAAGGATGCAAGGTTGCATTTTTGAATAGGGTGTAGTTTGTGTTGATAGATTTTACTCCATCGTTTACCGGATAATATTCTTGCGCTGAAACCATACAGAACATGAATAATAACCATCCGGTGAAGAATAGTTTTTTGTTCATAATTTAACTTAATTTAAGAATGCTCTCTAAAATAAAAGTAAATCTTGGGCTTTAATATATTTTAAGAGTAATTAAGATTTTTTTAACGATGATAAAGGGATTGATCTCCATTAATTACTCGCTTATGAAATAGTGATTTTATACTCGTAAGAAAAGTGAGAAATACTAGAAGATTTCTGTAAGAAAATACTTAGTTCTTATAGGTTTTATCCCCTTTTTTAAATTCGATCAATAGGCTTGAAAATTGAATAAAGTGATTCTCAGCTAGAAAAAAAATCTTTGAGACACTAAGACGTTCTGCTTTTGTAGGAATAATCCATTTTTTACCTATTTCGCAAATAGGATGAATTTTTTTTGTTAAAAACGTATTAAATAAAAGGTTAATTTTGAATATCGACAATTTAATGTGTCGCATCCCTATTTAATTATCCCCTTTTTCATTAGACATACTATAGGTATGACCATAAAGAGAATTTATTAACCATTATATATTATTTAATCTTTATTATTATGAAAAAAGTGATTTTAAGTGCGTCAGCACTAATGTTCGGAGCAGCTATGTTTGCTCAATCTAATGTGAGTACAGTTGACCAAACGGGAGCAATGAATGCTGCGACTGTTGCGCAAACAGGAACTATGAATGATTCTGATGTGGATCAGGTTGGCGATGAAAACTCTTCTGCTACAGATCAAAATGGAACAAGCAACCAATTCAAAGTTAACCAATATGGTTTGCAAAATGAATCTACAGTAGACCAAGACGGTAGCCGAAACCTTGGTGGAGGAACTTCTTTAATTTGGGGAACACTACAAATTGGGGAAAGAAATACGTCTGCAACCACGTCAAATGGAAATGACAATAACGCAGGAACCCGTCAAGAAGGAGCAGATAACAATGCTACCATTTACCAAGTGGGAAATAACAACAATGCTAACGGAAGTTGGTGGGGTATTTACCAACTGGGAGATGCCAATGATGCCACAATAGAGCAGTTTGGTGACGATAATTATGCACATTCAGATCAGTATGGTGATGACAACCAATTTATTATTACGCAATCTGGAGCAAACAACTATGCCACAAATTATCAAGATGGTAATCGTAATTCTGGAGGAGGGGTTTCTCTTATTTGGGGAATTAACCAGGTAGGTTATGACAATACTGCTACATCTAGTTCTGTAGGCGATGATAACAACTCAGGAACTGGGCAATATGGAGATGCTAACCTAGCATCCATTGATCAGGTAGGTAATGGAAATATGGCCAATGGTGGATATTTTGGTATTTATCAAGTGGGGGATTTAAACGACGCATCAATTGTTCAGCTTGGAGATTATAACACAGCTAATACTGAGCAATATGGTGATGAAAATATCTCTACTACAGATCAGGAAGGTGATTCTAATGTGAGTTTTACTTATCAAGATGGTTTTGCCAATAATTCTGATGTTGATCAGCTAGGAGACGTAAACACTAGTGCAGTTTATCAAACGGGAACCTCAAACATGAGCATGGTTCTTCAAGACGGAAATTTAAATATGAGTACTGTTTCTCAAACTGGTTTGACGCATTCTAGTATGGTAACTCAAATAGGAGATTCTAATATTTCTACGGTAACTCAGAATGACTAATAATTAGTTATACAATAACAATTCAATGAATGGTTATTTGAAAGAGGGTAGGAGTGTTCAATCACTCTTACCCTCTATTTTTATAAGTTCTTGGATTGATCTTTGAAGTAATTTACTAAAAGAGCCACCACATAATTATAACTCTGCATTCCAGCAGGCTGATTATTTGCTTTTAGATAACCACCATAAAATTTGGCTAACAAAGGCTCTAATGGATTTTGATAGGCTATCCAGAAGTCTCGCGACTGTCTATAATTTGCGATAATTCCCGGTTTTATTTTAGCAGAAAGCAGTTCGCCTGCAGCAGGATTTCGTTGATAGACATCGCTAAGACAATAGCGCAAAGCAAATATATAGCCAGAATATTTGAAGTAAGAATCAGGATTGTTTGTGGTTGCCATAACCGCAATAAAATTGGCTTCATTTTCTTTAGCAAACCCCAATTGATGTGCTTCTTCGTGGCAGCTCACTAATGGCCAGCGATGTGCAGGTAGCAAACCATTTATTTGACCTTCTTGAGTTATCGGGTTGAGATAACCTCCAAATCCCATATAGCTCAGCGGATAACGGTAAAGCGAATTTTTAATGCTTTTAGGATGGTAGTCTAGTTTTGGGAAATTATCTTCTACAATTGCATAACCTTCAGGAGTTTTGTCAAAAATGTCTTGTAAATCTTGCTGAAAAACTACAGGCAACGTGTCATTCGGCTGAAGCCTTTCGTGCAGCATATTTGCTCTTTTAATTAGTCTTTGGGTAAGACTAATTACCTCTTCTGTGGTGTATTGGTTTTCAATACCAAGCGCTTGATGCAGTGGTAACCTATAGTAATTTAAACCCCACAAAATATGAAAAGCAAAATAGATGATGTTGGCAAATAAAATGCCCTGAGTTAAAAACGGAATAAAGGTTTTGAATTTATTTCTGAAGAGTTTAAAAAGAGCGACCAGTAGATAAACAATCACAGCGGTATACATCAAATCTCCAAAAGAAAATGGAATCCACCCAAATACATACCGAAATAATCTAGAGGTGTACTCGTAGATTCCGTTACTGTAATACTGCTCGATAAACTCCGGATGTGTAGCAAGTAATTTGAGACTAATGATCTGAAGCACTAAAACACCAGAATAAATAAGAAGCTTTTTAATTTTCATCAGTATTTAATAGGCTTGAGATTCTGCGACTACTTCTTCGTTAGTTATGCTTAAATGCTGCGGTAGTTTATTGTCTTTAGGTAAAACGGCTAGATATCGATCAAAATTTGAGGTATAAACCAATTTGAAATTCGGTTTGATCTTGATGTCTAGTTTAGTGATGATTTCATTGATGAATTCTTGATGATGAATCAAGTCATTACTTCCCAAGTGAAAAATCCCAAAACGGTTTCGGTTGATGATAAAATGAATTTGCTGCGCCAGTTTACGATCGGTAGTCGTATTCATAATCAAATGCGGAAATACTTCAACTTGCTCTTGCAGTAAAATAGCATTTTTAATAGCGCGTACTCGAGGTGAGTTCATCCCAAAAACCATCGGTAACCTGATGATCGCATATTGCTCTTCCGGCAGGTAATTGAGAAAAAAATTCTCACAGCGTATTTTAAGCTTTCCATATTTACTTTCTGATAAAGTTTTATCATACTCGTAGCTGGGATAATTTACAAAAGCATCAAAAACATTAGCAGAAGAGAGGTAGATCACATAGATACCGGTACGCTGCGCATAATCGCAAAGATCTTCGTGCGCCTCTACTTGTCCTTCAAAATCACCACGCAAAGCCGAAATCACGACTGTTGGCCGCACTTGATTCAATACTTCGTAAATGCTGTCTCGAGAAACATCAAAATGAATAAAATGTTGATTGTCTGAGTAGATTCGGCCTGTATGGTACGTGCCATAGGTGTCGTAGTACCTGTGTAATTCTTTATACAAGGCACCGCCCAGGAAGCCGCTGGCTCCCAAAATCAATATTTTGTGTGTATTTTGAATGAGCGTTCACGTTTTAATTAAGGTCGCTGCGTGTAACACAACGACCTAATTAGTGTTTTATGCTTTATAAAAAGGTAGTTTTACAACTTTAGCCGGAATGCTTTTATTGCGCACTTTGATAAAAATTTCGGTGTCTGGTTTAGCTAAATCAGTTTTAACATAGCCCAGACCAATTCCTTTAGATAAGGAAGGAGACATTGTTCCCGAAGTTACCACGCCAATTACATTGTCATCTGCATCTACGATCTCATAGTCCTTACGAGGAATACCGCGTGTTGTAAGTTCAAATCCTACTAATTTACGCTCGGGACCGTTTTCTTTTTGAGCTTTTAATGCTTCAGAATTGACAAAATCTTTGGTGAATTTTGTGATCCATCCTAAACCTGCTTCAATTGGCGAAGTGGTATCGTCAATGTCGTTTCCATAAAGGCAATAGCCCATTTCCAAGCGCAAAGTGTCACGAGCAGCGAGACCAATTGGCTTGATACCAAAGTCTTTTCCGGCTTCAAAAACCTTAGCCCAAAGTTGCTCTGCGTGTTCGTTGTGGCAGTAAATCTCAAATCCACCACTACCGGTGTATCCTGTTGCGCTGATGATCACGTGATCGATACCTGCAAACGGAGCTACTTCAAAATTGTAGAATTTAATCGCAGAAAGATCGGTCTCGGTAAGCGACTGCATGGCTTCAATCGCTTTTGGCCCCTGAATTGCTAAGAGCGAAAAATCATCAGAAATGTTTTTCAGCTCAACGCCAAATTCGTTATGACTGCTGATCCATTCCCAATCCTTTTCAATATTAGAAGCGTTTACCACGAGCAAATATTCATTTTCGCGAATGCGATAAACAATCAAATCATCTACGATCCCACCTTCGTTATTCGGTAAGCAATTGTACTGCGCACCGCCAACTTTAATTTTTGATATATCGTTACTACATACTTTTTGAAGCAAATCAAGCGCCTGCTCGCCAATGGCAAGAAATTCTCCCATATGCGAAACATCAAAAACGCCCACGCCGTTGCGTACGGTTTCGTGTTCGGCATTTACGCCTTCGTAAGAAACCGGCATATTATATCCCGCAAACGGAACCATTTTAGCTCCTAAGCTTTCATGTATTTTGGTAAGTGCAGTAGATTTCATCTGTAAATTTTAAGAGCACAAATGTATCAAAACTACACTGAAAAGCGCAGCACCTAGCTTAACAAAAACGACTTAAATTCGTCGTAATTTTTAATAGCGATCGCGTGTTTTTCTTTGTCCATTACCGCTTTGATCTGCTCAGGAATTTCAATTTCTGCATCAATCACCGGATTTACAACAGGTAAAAACTTCACCGGATGTGCAGTTTCTAAGAAAATCCCGTAAGCATCTGGATGGTCTTTCAGGTAATGTTTCAAACCAAGATAGCCAACAGCACCATGCGGATCTGCGATATAACCGGTCTCTGCATAAATTTTTTGCATCGCTGCTTTGGTTTCCTCGTCAGAATATGAAAAAGAGGACAATTTCTGCGAAAGGGCTTCCAGGTCGTTGTTGAATAACTTCTGAATTCTAATAAAGTTTGAAGGATCTCCCACATCCATCGCGTTACTAATCGTAGCAACCGAAGGTTTTGGCTTGTATTCTCCCGTTTTTAAATATTCAGGAACGATATCGTTACTGTTTACTGAGGCTACAAAATGTTTTACAGGCATTCCTAATTTATGCGCAACCATTCCCGCGCAAATATTCCCGAAGTTTCCGCTAGGAACAGAAAAAACCAATTCTTTACCTTTTGATTTTGCTTGTTTATACGCAAAAAGGAAATAGAATAATTGCGGCAACCAGCGCGCGATATTTATAGAGTTGGCTGAAGTTAATTTACGTTGCGAAGTAATTTCTTCATCAAGAAATGCTGTTTTCACCATGGCTTGGCAATCATCAAAAACACCATCAACTTCCAGTGCGATAATATTGGCGCCCAAAGTAGTCAATTGCTTTTCTTGAATATCACTCACTTTGCCGGTTGGGTACAGAATCACAACATCAACACCTTCCACATTTAAAAAGCCACGAGCAACAGCACCACCGGTATCGCCACTGGTAGCTACTAAAACCGTTACCGGTTCTTGTGTTTCTTTTTGTGCTGAAAAATAACCCAGACAGCGCGCCATAAATCGAGCACCCACATCTTTAAACGCCATGGTAGGACCGTGAAAAAGTTCGAGTGTTCCTATGTTTTCTTCAACTTCTACAACAGGAAAATCGAAAGAAAGCACATCTGCAATAATATCTTTTAAGGCGGCATCAGGAATAACCCCATCAACAAATTGACGGATTGCAGTGAATGCGATTTCGTTATTTGACAGGTTTTCTATGTTATCAAAAAACGACTGTGGAAGCGGTGTGATTGACTCAGGGAAATACAATCCTTTGTCGGGTGCAATTCCGCGTACAACAGCTTCTTCTAAACCTACCTCTGGCGCTTTACCATTTAAACTATAAAAGTTCATTTTCTTATAAATATTGAATGTGTATTTGTACCAATTTTTCTTTTAATTTAACTAGGAAATTTTCCGAATAGCACAAATTTTACTGTTTAATTTTTTTCTAATATTCTGTTTCCGTGTTTTGAAACCGGAGAAACATAGCTGTCGCTAAGCATATTCTTTTCTTTTAATGCTTTTTTCAGTGCAAATTCAACTGCACCAGCATTTTGTAAACCTTTACTTAGTGTAAACATCGAAGGTCCAGAGCCGCTAATTCCAAAAGATAAACCTCCATTTTTAAGTGCCGTATCTCTGTAATAATCAAAATCAGGGATCAAATTCTTACGATAAGGTTCTACCAAAACATCTTGCGTACTCATAGCGATCAAGTCGTAATCTTTGGTGTATAGTCCGGCGATTAATCCTGCCAGATTTCCTGTCTGTTTGATCGCATTTTTAAGCGAAACTTCTTTAGGTAAAATCTCCCGAGCTTCTTTAGTTTTAATCGTTATATGTGGATGAATAATCGTAACATACAACTCTTCGGGAACCGGTACTGAAACAATCTTTAAAGGTTCGTAACCGGTAATTAAAGTGAAACCACCATAAAGGCAAGGCGCAACATTATCAGCATGTTCATTGCCGCTGGCAACTGCTTCTCCTTTCATACCAAATTCGGTAAGTTCAAGATTTGATAACGGCTCCTCCAGAAATTGATTGATTCCAAAAACTATTCCTGAGGCACTTGCTGCGCTGCTGCCCACACCACTGCCAAGTCTTATTTTTTTATGAATTTCTACTTCAAAACCATAATCAAGATCTAAAGCTTCAACCATAGCTAAGCCGGCAACGCCCACCACATTTTCTTTAGTTTCGTATGGTAAATCGGCTCCGGTGATCTCAGTGATTCTGATTCCTTTTTCAGGAACTTTACGAATTACCATTTCGTCGCCCAGCCCATCCAAAGCAAAACCTAAAACATCAAAACCGCAGTTTACATTAGCGACTGTTGCCGGTGAAAAGACACGTATTTCTTTCATTTTTTAGGCTTAAAAAGTGGCTGTTCTTATGATGTCTGCAAACAATCCTGAAGCAGTAACGTCACCACCTGCACCTGCACCTTTGATCTGCATAGGTTGCGTAGGGTAGCGGTCTGTGAAGAACAGCACGATGTTATCTGAGCCTTCAAGGTTATAAAACGGATGACCTTCAGGAATTTCTTGAAGACCTACGCTTGCTTTGCCATTATCGAGTTGCGCTACATATTTCAAGCGGCAGTTTTTAGCTTCGGCTTGAGCGACTAGCTTTTCAAAATGCTCTGCATCTTCTTTTAAAGTTTCAAAGAAGTGTGGAACGTCTGAACTGTTCAAGTTGTTTTCCGTTAAGAAAGGTTCGTTCTCGATATCTTCTAAGTTGATCTTAAGTCCGCTTTCACGCGCCAGGATTAAAATCTTACGCGCAACATCTACACCGCTCAAATCAATTCTTGGATCTGGCTCAGTAAATCCTTCAGCTTTTGCAGCTTGTACCACATCGTGGAAGCTGTCTCCAGATTTAAAATTGTTGAAGACAAAATTCAAACTTCCCGATAACACCGCTTGAATGCGATTTACTCGATCACCTGAAGCAACAAGATTGTTTAAGGTGTCTATAATTGGTAATCCTGCACCTACATTGGTTTCAAATAATAAGGGTGCATTATAAGCTTTACTTAAGCGCTTCAGTTCGCTATAATTTTTAAATTCTGAAGCTGCAGCGATCTTATTACAAGCAACTACGGCAACACTTTGTTTTAAATATTTGCCGTACATATCGGCAACATCTGCATTAGCGGTGATATCTACAAAGATGCTGTTTCGCTGATTGAGCTCTACCACGTGATCTAGAAAACCATCCAAGGTCGCAGGTTCACCTTCATCTAAAAGTGTACTCCAGTTTTGCAAGTCGATTCCATTTTCATCAACAAGCATTTTGCGAGAATTACTCAATCCCAGCACACGCATATTGATGTTGAGCTGTTTCTTAAGATACTCTTGCTGTTGCTGAATTTGGTTCAGCAGTTTTTCGCCAACATTTCCAACTCCCGTTATGAACAGGTTCAATTGCTTGCGTTGCGCTTCAAAGAAACGCTCGTGAAGGCTGTTTAGCGCCTTTTTAACGTCTTTTTGAGCGATCACTGCAGAAATATTCTTCTCACTCGCTCCTTGAGCAATAGCGCGAATGTTTACATTGTTTTTACCAAGCGTACTGAACATTTTACCGCTTATTCCCTGATGGCTTTTCATTTGATCGCCCACGAGTGCAATAATGCTCAAACCGATCTCGATCGTTAACGGGTCGATTTTGTTCAGTGAAATTTCATACTCAAACTCTTCGTCAATAGCATTTTTCGCTTTGCCGGCATCTTCTTCCATCACACCTAGGCAAATACTATGTTCGCTAGAAGCTTGCGTGATTAGGATAATGTTGATTCCCTGGTTGCTTAGCGTTTCAAACAAACGCTTACTGATGCCGGGAATTCCAACCATACCGCCACCTTCAAGAGTAAGCAACGCCACATTATTGATGTTGCTCAAGCCTTTTATAGGATTGTCACTAAGACCTTCTTGATTATGAATAAGCGTTCCCGGGTCTTCGGGTTGTAAGGTGTTTTTAATGCGTATCGGAATGTTTTTACTCATCACCGGAACGATCGTAGGCGGATATAAAACCTTAGCTCCAAAATGAGAAAGCTCCATTGCTTCGTGATACGAAATACTGTCAATAGGTTTTGCCTGCTTAACCATTTTTGGGTTAGCCGTGTACATACCGCTCACATCGGTGTAGATCTCAACTTGATCAACATCAAGTGCTGCAGCAACAATAGCTGCAGTAAAATCAGAACCCCCACGACCTAAAGTAGTGGTTTCGCCCTGCGCTGTGCTTGCGATAAAACCGGGCAACACGGTAATTTTTTGTTTGGCCTTGGTGAAGTAATATTCCACCTGACTGTTGGTTACTTTATAGTTTACTCCGGCTTTGGTGTGTTTATCATTGGTAGTGATCAGATCTCGACTGTCCTTACGCACGGCATCCAGACCTTGTGCATACATTGCTCGAGCGATGATCGAAGAAGATAAAATTTCGCCGTAGGCTAATAATTTATCTACCGTTTTAGGAGAAAGTTCATTTATGAGGTAGATACCTTGTAAAAGCGATTCAAGATTACCTAATAGATTTTTTATCTCGTCTAAAGCTTCTGTGCTGTCAGGAATCAGAGTTCGGGTGAACTCGATGTGTTTTGCTTCAATATCTTTAAAAGCAGTATTGTAATCTTCTTTATTGCTGGCATCTGTTCCTGCTTGCATCAATAAATCTGTGATGCCTCCTAATGCCGAAACGACAACGGCTATCTTTTGATCCTGAGCACCGTTTTTAACGATGTTGATGACTTGGTTTATGTTTGCGACGCTTCCTACTGAAGTACCGCCAAATTTTAAAACACGCATGGCTTTAGTGTTTGAAATGAGTTTTTATAAAAATAAGTTGATTTTCGTGTAAACACGAGATGTACCGGAAGTTATATGTTAATAGAATACCCCAAAGGGGTAATAATAATGAAAGCGATCGCGATACCTGTGGTAGCGATTGTAGGGATAAGAATGTTGTTAATTGCTTTCATGTGTTATTAACTGTTGCAGTCAAAAGTATTATTTTTACGCATAAGCACAAGCTGAAACTTTGATTTTTGAGGATTTTTCAAGGAATACTTTTTTAACAGAGAAATCACTAATTAAATAGAAATCAAAGCCTTTTCCTTACGGATATTCTAAACCTGAATTAACTCCCAATGAAAATATTAAGTAAAGACCAAGTTTATCAAGCCGATAAAGCAACCGAGAACGCAGAAAATATTCCTTCTTATAATTTAATGGAACGCGCAGGAGGTTATGCATTTCAATATATGCACCAACGGTTACAAGGGCAGCCGGTTCCGGTTAAAATTTTCTGTGGAATAGGGAATAACGGTGGAGATGGTCTGGTAATCGCAAGGTATTTTGTTGAGCATCAGTATCCTGTTGATGTTTATGTTGTGAATTATAGCGATAACCGAAGCAAAGATTTTCTTCTGGCCTTAGACGAACTTAAAAAAGTGACACGCAAATGGCCTCAGGTTTTAAAGTCTGAAGACGACCTTCCAGAATTAAGCCGAGAGGATTTGATTGTTGATTGCATTTTTGGGATCGGGATCAACAGGTCTGCGCCAGATTGGGTACAAAACCTTTTTGTAGCCATTAATAAAAGTGGTGCGTATACCGTTTCTATCGATGTGCCGTCAGGTATGGGTGTTGATCTGTTCATTAAGGATTCGGCGGTGGTGACACCTACGATCGTGCTTACTTTTCAAACCCCAAAACTTGCTTTTTTCCTTCCGGAAAGTGGAAAATATATCAATAATTGGACGGTGCTAGATATCGGCCTAGATCGTAATTTTTTGAATTCGGTTGAAACACAGGCGCAGCTTATCGATAAGACTGAAGCACAACAAATGTATAAGCCTAGAACTAAATTCAGTCACAAAGGGACTTATGGTCACGCCTTGATGATTGCGGGAAGTTATGGTAAAATGGGAGCCGCAATTTTAAGTTGTAAAGGTGCTTTAAGCTCCGGAGCCGGATTGGTTACAGCTTACACTACTCAGCAAGGTTTGCCTATTTTACAATCGAGCATTCCTGAGGCCATGGTATTGACTGATCGATATAACGGAAAATTTATTGAGGAAATTCAGTTTGATCTTGAACCTACAGTTATTGGGATTGGCCCTGGATTAGGAACTGAAAAAGTAACCCAGAAGGCTTTTGAACAATTTCTAAAAGCTAATAAAACTCCTCTAGTAATTGACGCCGATGCACTCAATATACTTTCTCAGAATGAGCAGCTCTTAGATTTCTTACCAAAATATTCAGTGTTAACGCCGCATCCTAAAGAGTTTGAGCGACTGATTGGTGCTTGGGAAGATGATTTTGATAAATTGAAAAAAGCTGAAGCATTTAGTAAAAAGTACACGTGTGTTTTAGTGCTTAAAGATGCGCATACCATCACGGTTTTTGACGGCAAATATTATGTGAATAATACCGGTAATCCCGGACTTGCAACCGGTGGTAGCGGAGATGTTTTAACAGGGATAATTACAGGATTGATAGCACAAAATTATGATCCGCTAACGGCTGCTATTTTTGGAGTTTATTTACACGGGAAGGCTGCAGATATTACGATTAACCATACTGCTTATGAAGGTTTAACGGCGAGTATGATCACCGAATTTCTAGGTCAGGCTTACCTTGATCTATTTGCCAAGCCGGAAAAGGAGCAATAATCTATTTTTTAAACAGAAAGCCTAAACCGAACCTTGAAAGCATTTTCTTCTCAAACTGATAGAAGAATGCATACTGGCCAAAGATCCAAGCGATGATAAGCAGCAAGACTTGATAGATCGGGAATATGATCAGAATGCGTAATGGCCAATAGATCCATCCAGAAATAGTCTCGCTTCCTAAGCCTATGGCTTGCATTACGGGGCTCGAAATTCTGCCGGCAGTAGAACCGGTAATCGCAAAAACGATAAACACCGCGATGAATTCCCAGCGGTTTTTTAAAAGCCATCTGTTCTTAAGCTTTTTAAAACAGAATAGACTCAATTGAATTATGGCATAGGTCAGTAATAATGTGAGAACCGTTAAGTAGATCTGTTGAGGCAATCCAGAATCTAAAAAGAAATCAAGCCTACGGGCGATGAGAAAGCCGCAGCCTAAAGAAATTAAAATTCCCAGAGCAGGAAAAATAAGTTGCCAGTTTTGGGTGATTTCCCAGTTTGCTTTGAATTTTTTCACGCGCCAAATATACTATTTAGAATTAAGATAAATAAACTAATTCTAGATGCGTGTAGGAACACTAAAACGTTGCTTGTACTTTCGGGTGAAATACACAAAGTAATAGTAAAGTTTGTAGTTTACTTCATAACCATAATCTACAGAACTGTTGTAGTCGATTTGTTGTGGATACAGGTTAGGATCAAATCGGAAAGGCTGCAGTACACGTTGATTATATTCTGGTACAATGAATCGATTCTTGTTCTCAAGATAATTTTGAGAGTAATATCCTTCTGGCCGAGCGATCGAATTTAAAAATGCATTGTAGCCGGGTTCTATGATGATGATCTCATATTCGAGACTGTCATTAGCAATGCGCACGGTATCATTAGCAGTTGCTTGAGGATTAGCATCTGTAATGCGTTTATTATTTTGTGTTGAAGCACAACCGTAAATTAGAACAAGTACCAAAACGACGTAGAAGAAATTTTTCATAAGATCTTTTCTTTTAAAGCTACAAAACTCAAGCCATATAAATTGATCAAATTTTTAGGGTTTAAAATCAACAAGCCGCTTGATGGAAGCGGCTTGTTAGTTTACTACGGGATAATGTACTTATTTTCCGAAAAGACCACCCAGCATTCCGCCGAGTCCTCCACCTTGTTTTTTGTTTGATCCTAAAACCATATCAGCAACATCATCAAGAACGCTTCCGTCACCGTCTGAATCGATCAAAGATTCTATCAAACTTTGGTTTTCTTTTGGTTGGCCTCCAAGCATACTTCCCAGAATTCCGGTAAGACCATCTTGATCATTAATGTTGTTTTCTTTGGTTTGTTTCCCAATAATTCCAAGTAAAATGGGCGCAGCGATCTTTAGAATTTGTGCAATGGTTCCTGCATCTAAACCTGTTTTGGCGCTCAGTGCGTTTTCAACAAGGGGCTGTTTTCCGCCAAGTACATGACTTAAAATACCTGCGCCATCTTGTATTACATTTTGATCTACGCTACCGCCGCCTAAAATACTACCTATATTGTCAAGAATACTTCCGTCGTGCTTTCCACTTAAGGCATTCATAAGTCCGGAAGCACCATCTTGAGAGGAAGCATTTTTTTTCATTGCACCTAAAAGTAGTGGCATTGCCATACTCAATACATCTGCGGTTTTGCTTTCTGAAGCTCCTGTTTGTGCACTAGCGCCACTAATTAATTGTTTTCCTAGGTCACTATTTAATAAATCTAATAAGCCTGCCATGATTTTTTGGTTTTTGTTATGATATAAAGTTAAGCACAGTTGCATTATTCTCTGCTTATTGCACATAAAAAAAGCCGGATAAAATTCGGCTTTTTGTTTTTGGGGAGTTGAAAATTAACCTTTTAAGATCGAAGCGATTTGATCTGCAAGTTCAACACCTATACGATCCTGAGCTTCATTAGTCGCTGCACCAATGTGCGGAGATAATGAAATTTTAGGATGCATTAAAATTTTGATTTCCGGTTTTGGTTCGCTTTCAAAAACATCAAGAGCAGCAAAAGCAAGTTTACCGGCATCTAGCGCTTCAATAAGGGCGAGCTCATCAACTACTCCGCCACGGGCAGCGTTAACAAGAGCAGCACCGTCTTTCATTTTTTCAATTTCAGCTTTACCAATTACATATTCTTTTTGGGCAGGAACGTGTAACGTGATAAAGTCGGCTTCTGCAAGAACTTCTTCTTTCGGTTTGCTTTCAAATTTGAAAGAAACTTCCTGACCGTCGAAAAAGTCAACTTTTACTTCGGCTTTTTCCATGTAAGGATCAGAATAGATCACTTTCATTCCGGCACCCAAGGCCACTTTTGCAGTAGCCTGACCGATACGGCCAAAACCAATAACTCCTAGAGTTTTTCCGCGAAGCTCAACACCTTTTGCGTATGCTTTTTTAAGTGCACCAAATTTTTCTTCACCTTCTAAAGGCATATTGCGGTTAGCATCGTACAAGAAACGAACGCCACCGTAAAGATGTGCAAACACAAGCTCTGCCACAGATGCAGAAGAAGCAGCCGGTGTATTGATCACGCTCAGGCCTTTATCTTTTGCATACTGTACGTCAATATTATCCATACCTACACCGCCACGTCCTATAAGTTTAAGGTCTGGACACGCATCGATTAGATCTTGACGAACTTTAGTAGCGCTACGTACTAGAAGAGCGTCTACGTTGTTTTCATTAATATAATTTACGAGCTGCTCTTGAGCAACTTTGGTAGTAATAACTTCAAAACCGGCAGCTTCAAGAGCGTCTACACCAGTTTGAGAAATACCATCATTTGCTAAAACTTTCATGTTTTAATTTTTGATTTATTGATTGGTTTGTTAGGCTTTACGCTCAAGTTCGCTCATCACGTCAACAAGAACGCCTACACTGTTAAGTGGTAAAGCATTATACATAGATGCACGATACCCACCAACGCTTCGGTGGCCATTAAGTCCATTGATACCAGCTTCTTTAAGCATCGTATCAAAGGTTTCTTTAAGATTGTCTTCCGCAAGATTGAAGGTAGCATTCATAATAGAACGATCTTCTTTTGCTGCATATCCTTTAAACAGTGGATTAAGATCGATCTCAGAGTAAAGCAAGGTTGCTTTTTTCTCATTTTCTTCTGCAGCTTTTGCAATACCGCCATTTTCTTTCAACCATCTTAGGGTAAGCATTGAGGTGTATACCGCAAATACAGGAGGCGTGTTAAACATACTTCCTTTTGAAATGTGCGTGGCATAACTCAACATACTAGGAATCTGGCGTGTTACTTTGCCTAAAATATCTTCTTTGATCACAATAAGTGTCGTACCTGCAGGTCCCATATTTTTTTGAGCTCCTGCATAAATTAGATCAAATTTTGAGAAGTCGATTTCTCGAGAAAAAATATCACTACTCATATCTGCAACCAACGGCACATCTGTAGTAGGGAACTCTTTGATTTGAGTACCAAAGATGGTATTGTTTGTTGTAAGATGTAAATAATCGAGGTCTGAAGGTACTTCAAAACCTTTTGGGATATAGTTGTAGTTTTTATCTTTTGAACTTGCAACGTCAACCACTTCACCAAAGATCTTTGCCTCTTTTATCGCTTTGTCACTCCAAGTACCTGTATTGATATATCCTGCTTTATTTTCTAGTAGATTGTATGCGGTCATTACAAACTGCATACTTGCACCACCTTGTAAGAATAATGCTTTATAACCTTTGCCTTCAAGACCCATTAATTCAAGAACAAGCTCGCGAGCCTCTTCCATAACATCTACAAAGTCTTTGCTTCTATGCGAAATTTCTAAAATAGAAAGATCAAGATTGTTGAAATTTAAAACGGCTTCAGAGGCTTGTTTGAATACTTCCTGAGGAAGAATACATGGCCCTGCACTGAAATTATGTTTTTTCATTGGATTGAATATTTGGTCTCTTTTTGTTTGGTTTTATTGGCGCCGCCAAAAGGCTTTAATACCCTAGGCTTGCTTTAATATTGAAAATTTATTCCTTAAGAATACATCGTGAACTAGCCCTAAAGTATTCCGTTGGAAAATTACGGCTTTTCAAACAGAATACATAAGATTCCACCTTATATATGTGCAAGCGATTGCGTGCTTAAAAAGACATGCAAAGATGCTTAAAACACTTTCAAAGTAGTTTGATAAATCAATAAATAATTGACGAATTTCTCTTATAATTTTAATAAAAATGCAACGGTATCAACACCATCTGCATAATCATAAAGTTTTGGTTTTTGAGCTTGCCCAAATGCAACTTCATTGGGATCAAAATCTTGAGCCACAATACACTGAATTTGATCTGCTTGTGAGCTTAGCGTTTCCTTAAGTAAATCTATGCTTTGATAGTACTCATAAAACACTACAGAAATAGGAGAGGAGAAGTTCTTATCTTCTTTTAAAACCATAAAGTTGTTGTCAAGAACAGGGAAAAGGCTCATAAGATAAACCGCTTTGTTGTAATCGTAATTGTTGGCGTATTTGTGATGGTTGATCACATCTTGATGCGCATACATCGCATTGAAAAAGGCATCAAAGTCGTAGCCTTGTGGTACATAGATCTTAGAAACACTACGGCATCCCATCCCAAAATAGTTGAAGATATCGCTCCCTAAGGCTTCAAGTTGTTCAGCAGTTTCATTTCCTGTAAGTATGGCTACGGCATTGCGGTTTTTGCGGATGATACTTGGTTTGTCTTTGAAGTAATATTCAAAATAGCGTGCGGTGTTGTTGCTTCCGGTTGCGATAACGGCATCAAATTGGGGCAATTTTTCCTGAGTGAATTCAATTTTTGATTCAAAAGAAGGTTCTAGTTTGATCAATACTTTGGCTAGAAAAGGCATTAGCAATTTATCATCGCTAGATAATTTTGCTATAAGGTGATGCCCGGAAAGTAAAACGCTTAAAAAGTCATGAAAGCCTACCAAAGGCAGATTGCCTGCCATAATCACTGCTACTTTTTTTGAAGTTATATTTGAAGCAGCATAAGCCGCAAACCAATCGGTAAGAGTTTCTTCTGTGAGCATTTGAGACCAACTCTGTAATGCCATTTTGGTATATTCTGGAGTGAACCAGGCATTTTGACGGTGTGAAGTTTTAATAACCGCAGTGAATTCTTCGGTTAAGGTTTCAAAATCTTGTAACGCCAAATCGCTTTTTGGAGCGTCAGACAAATAATCCTTTAAAAATTGACCGAGGTTTGAGAATGCAGTAATTCTTTGGTTTAAATCCATAAATGGTTTGGTAGAGTTAGGCCGAGACCTTAATTTTGCGTTTCAATATTTAAGAGAAAATCAGTGTATTTTTCGCCCTGTTTTCTCATTAATTTCTACTAATTTAGTAGGGTTTAAAAATGTGTTGTCCACGAGGGCAAAATTAAGGATTAGAAAACGATTATACTATGGCAATTATAATAACTGATGAATGCATTAACTGTGGGGCTTGTGAGCCAGAATGTCCTAACACCGCGATTTATGAAGGTGCAGATGACTGGCGTTATGCAGATGGGACAGACCTTGAAGGAAAAGTAGTGCTTCCTAATGGGAAAGAGGTTGATGCAGAAGAAACTCAAGAGCCTATAAGTGATGAGGTGTATTACATCGCTCCTGATAAATGTACAGAATGTATGGGCTTTCACGAAGAGCCACAATGTGCTGCGGTTTGTCCCGTAGATTGCTGCGTGCCTGATGAAGATAACGTAGAAACGGAAGAAGAACTTTTAGGTAAACAAGCTTTTATGCATCATAATTAAGCAAAAGCTTCTATATAATTAATGAAAAGTCCGGTTAATAAACCGGACTTTTTTATGCCTTGGAGTTATGGGTTGATTGGCTTAGCGTATTGATTTTTAGGTATTTGAATTGGTCTTGTGCTGTAAAAAACTATAGTAGTATAACGGGAGTAAAACAATTGCTCTTGATTATCAAGTAAAGCTGTAAAGTTTTAGATAAGCTTCCTATATTTGCGCCTCAAAATTTTGAAACCATGAAAGCAGGTATTGTAGGATTGCCTAACGTAGGTAAATCAACTCTTTTTAATTGTTTGTCTAACGCAAAAGCGCAGAGTGCAAACTTTCCGTTTTGTACTATCGAGCCTAATGTTGGGGTAGTTAATGTTCCAGACCCTCGCTTGTCAAAATTAGAAGAGCTGGTAAAGCCAGAGCGTGTGATTCCTGCTACTGTTGATATTGTTGATATTGCAGGCCTTGTAAAAGGAGCAAGTAAAGGAGAAGGATTAGGAAATCAATTCTTAGGAAACATTAGAGAAACTGATGCTATTCTTCACGTTTTACGTTGTTTTGACAATGATAATATTGTTCACGTTGATGGTAGCGTAGATCCTATTCGCGATAAAGAAACTATAGATATAGAGCTTCAGCTTAAAGATCTTGAAACCGTTGAAAAGAAACTTGAAAAAGTAAAGAAGGCTTCTCGCACTGGGAACAAAGACGCTCAGAAAGAAGAGTCGGTTTTAATTCAGATTAAAGAAGCTTTAGAGCAAGGAAAATCTGTACGTGCTGTTGAATTTTCTGAAGAAGACTATGCAGAATTTGTTAAGCCGCTTCAGTTCATTACCGATAAACCGGTGATGTATGTGTGTAATGTAGATGAGGGTGCAGCTGTAGACGGAAATGCTTACGTAGAAAAAGTACGTGAGGCAGTAAAAGAGGAAAACGCAGAAGTGCTTGTGCTTGCCGTAGGTACCGAAGCAGATATCAACGAATTGGACGACTATGAAGAGCGCCAGATGTTTTTACAAGATGTAGGTCTTGAGGAGCCGGGTTCTTCAAAATTGATCCGCACAGCATACAAGTTATTGAATCAACAAACCTATTTTACAGCAGGTAAAAAAGAGGTGCGCGCGTGGACGACTAAAATAGGTTCGACAGCGCCTCAAGCAGCCGGAGTTATTCATACCGACTTTGAAAAGGGTTTCATTAGAGCAGAGGTAATCGCGTATGAAGATTATGTTGCTTACGGAAGTGAAACCAAAGTAAAAGAAGCCGGTAAAATGGGGGTTGAAGGAAAAAATTACATTGTTAAAGATGGAGACATTATGCACTTCTTATTTAATGTGTAACTCTTCCCAAAGATAAAGCATAAAAAAGCCACTTGATCAAGTGGCTTTTTTTATACTTTAAAATTACACAGAAACTTCTTCTTCCAGCAGCTGAATGTTACTTTGAATACGCTGCTTCACCAGATTCATCATCCTTTTATTTAATGCTGAAGAATTCTGTATATAGGTCTGATATTCTTCAACCGTAAATTGGCCAATAACCATTCCCTTGAGGCTGTTTCTAAATTTTATGTCTTTCTGAATCGCATTTGCGATGTATTCCATTCTTCGGTCTATATTGAGTGTGTAGAATACATTCTTGTGTTTTTTGATGTAATTGCGAAAAGCTTCTACCAGAAGATCGTTTTGAAGTTTTACAACCGGACGCAAGGTTCCGTTTTGAAACTGCTCATCAGCGCTCATCGTGTCGTCAACTCGAGCTGATAAAATTTCTGGTCTTAATAGGAGTAATTGGGCATCTCTAGAATTCATAGCGTGAAGTTTTCTAAAATTACAATTATAAAATGCACTTCAAACCTGAGAAGTAAAGAGTTGTAAACGACTTATAAACAGCTACACAGTTAAAGTGCTCTTAATCGCGCTATGCTTTGCATTCTGCTTCTTAACTTTAGGTCACTAATGAAAAATCCCCATGATTAAATCTATAAATCCCTACACACAAGAACACGTTTTTCAAAATAAACAACTTACCAAGGCAGAGGCGGTTGAAGCTATCGAAGTTGCCTACGAGCGTTTTTTGTCCTGGAGAAAAACCACTTTTGCCGAGCGCGCTTCGTTAATGCGGGCTGCAGCAGACGAACTCAAAACAAACAAAGAAGATTATGCTAGAACCATCACGTTAGAGATGGGAAAGCCTATCAAACAAGCTGTGGCTGAGGTGGAGAAATGTGCCTGGGTTTGTGAATACTACGCGCAAAATGCACAAACGCAATTAGCTCCTAAGACGATCACAACAGATGCTACCGAAAGTTATGTGAGTTACGAGCCACTCGGAGTCGTTCTGGCAGTAATGCCGTGGAATTATCCTTTTTGGCAAGTATTTCGCTTTGCGGCTCCTGCATTGATGGCGGGTAATGTTGCCCTTTTAAAACATGCAAGCAATGTAATGGAAAGTGCTATGAATATTCAGCGGGTTTTTGAGCGTGCTGGTTTTCCTAAAAGCTGTTTTACCAATTTGCCTTTGCGCAGTGATAAAATTGAGGGAATCATAAAAAATTCTCGCGTTAAAGCTGTTACGCTCACTGGGAGCAAGCCTGCCGGAAGTGCTGTTGCAGCTACAGCCGGAAGCGAGATCAAAAAATCTGTATTGGAATTAGGCGGAAGCAATGCACTTGTGGTTTTTGAAGATTGTAATATGGATGAAACCATAAAAACAGCGGTTCAGGCGCGTTTTCAAAATACGGGACAGAGCTGCATCGCCGGAAAACGTTTGCTGCTTCACAAAGATATTGCCGAAGAATTTACACAAAAGTTTGTGGCTAAGGTCAAAGAATTGCAAAGCGGTGATCCTATGGATGAAACTACGTTTATTGGTGTAATGGCGCGAGAAGATCTTGCTGAAGATTTGGAAGAGCAATTAAAATCGAGTGTAAAGCAAGGCGCTAAAATTTTAACCGGAGGAACCCGCAAGAAAGCTTATTTTGAACCTACGGTGGTCACTAATGTTACGACTAAAATGGCTTTGTTTAAAGAGGAAACCTTTGGTCCTGTGATTGGAATCACAACGTTTAAAAATGAAGACGAAGCTGTTCATCTTGCAAATTATACCGATTTTGGACTTGGAGTTTCTGTGTTTACCGAAGATAAAGAGCGTGCGCGAAAACTTGTTCCGTTGTTTGATGATGGGGCAGTGTTTATTAACGAGCTGGTTAAAAGCGACCCAAGATTACCTTTTGGCGGAACTAAAATTTCTGGATACGGCCGCGAATTATCAGAAGATGGTATCAAAGAGTTTGTAAATAAAAAGACGGTTTATTTTAATACCTATTAAATAGGATTGGTTCAAAAAGAGGATAATTGTAACTTACCCAAAAAACCTTCAAACAGCCTTATACATGCCCAAAGTAAATATAAGACGCGTAACCAAAAGCGATACTGATTTTATTCTGAATCTTTTGCCTAGCCTTACAGATCCTGAATTGCCGCACTGGCGTGATCCTGAGGTGATGCTTGATATTGATCAACGTATTTTAAAGGCCGAAATTGAAGATGGTAATAAGGATAATGCAATTTTTATTGCCGAAGATGATGAAGACAAAACACAGCTTGGCTTCATCTTTTTAGAAATAGGCACCGACTATTATCATCGGGAGCCTCACGGCCATATCGCAGATATCATCGTAGCGCCGGAAGCAAGGGGAAGAGGTATAGGGAAAATGTTGATGCAAAAAGCAGAAGAATGGACTAAAGACTGCGGTTACAGTTTATTAACGCTTAATGTTTTTGATGATAACAAAAAGGCCCGAAAGCTTTATCAATCTTTAGGTTTTACTCCAGATCTAACCAAATACGGGAAAATATTATAATTAAAAAAGCGACCTAATCAGGTCGCTTTTTAATTATTGTAGTTAAAGCTATGATTCGCTTGCTTTACACAATCTTGTTATTAAGAGCTCTTCAGTTTTTTCATAAAATCTACAATATGAGGTCTTAAGTCTTCAAATAAAGGATGCTTTTTATTGCGAAGCATAACTTCGGTAAATAATTTAAGTCCGAGTGCAAATTCTGTTGATTCTTCCTCTGAATTAAAAAGTTGTTTTGACTTTACTTTTTCAACGATTTCAAAGAGTTCGTCGTGGTTTGAGAATTCCAATTGAAGGGTATTATCAACACGCTTTTCTTCTTTTAAAACGCTTAGCTGTTCTAAACTCAGTTTGTAGTGATTTGCTTTTTTTACTGTGGTTGCCATTGCTTTTAAGGTTTACCACTTTTGATGAACAAGCGGTTTTATTTTTTCAGTATAAACCGCATTCATTTTTTCAATTTCTTCTGAAGTTAGATCGGGTCGCTCATAAAGAGAAAGATTTGACATCAAATGCTCAACCTTAGAAGCCCCGGGAATAATCGTGCTTACTTCCGGATGCTGTAAAATCCATTGAAGCGCAATGGGAGCAAGATTTTCTACCTGAGGGAATAGATCTTTCAATTGATCTACGGCTTGAAGTCCGGTTTCAAAATCAATTCCGCTGAAGGTTTCTCCTTTATCAAAGGCTTCTCCGTTTCGGTTGAAGTTGCGATGATCTTCTTTGTCAAATGAGGAGTTCTGATCAAACTTACCTGTGAGTAGTCCGCTGGCCAAAGGAACCCTTACAATAATTCCGATATCATTTTTTTCCGCTTCGCGAAAGAATAATTCGGCAGGACGTTGTCTAAATACATTAAAAATGATCTGTACCGTAGTGACATTATTATATTGCATCGCTTTCAAGCCTTCTTCTACTTTTTCAACGCTCACACCAAGATTGGCAATTTTTCCTTCTTGCTTAAGATCTTCAAAAAGTCTAAAGATTTCCGGACGATAAAACGTATCGGTTGGCGGACAATGCAATTGAATTAAATCTAAACGCTCTAGACCGGTGTTTTTCAAACTGTCTTCAACATAAGTACGCAATGCTTTTACAGTATAGCCTGCATCAACGTGAGGGTTGATTTGTCTACCACATTTGGTGGCTACATAAACCTCTTCAGATATGCTGCGTACCACGCGGCCTACTGCAGCTTCACTTAGTCCATTCTCATAAACATCTGCAGTGTCAATAAAATTGATTCCTTGATCTATTGCGGTATTGATGATGTGTTCTGCTGTATTATCGTCAAAACCTGAACCCCATTTGCCGCCCACTTGCCAGGTTCCGAGAGAAATTTCAGATATATTGAGATTTGTTTTGCCTAATCTTCTATAGTTCATAAAAAATTGTTTGAAAATTTTCATTAAAAGTACAAAACCACCTGTTTTCCTATAATAGAATGATCATAAACCCTTGCCAAAATATGGTATTTTTAAAAATGCCTATAATCCCAATATTTTAGCCGGGTTTCTAATGCTGCCCCATTAAGAATAAATAGCTTTACCATAATGAAAACAGCAATTCGTGTACGTTCTATTATTGTCATTAACGGTAGTTGATGCGGAACGTCATATTTAAATAATAGACCTTCCGTTAAACTGGAAGGTTTTTTTTTGAATAGCATTTAAAACATGCAGAATTTCAACTATTGAACATAGTAGTATTTTTAGATTAAAAAACTGAAAATCAACAATTTAAAATCTTTTTGAGAATTTTTGGTATATCCAAAGCTTTTTGGGAAAAGAATTGATAAAAAATGGGAATAATTAATTTCGAATTAGAATTATAACAATGGAATTAAATAAATACAGTAAAACTGTAACTCAAGACCCAACATTGCCTGCAGCTCAAGCAATGCTGCACGCAATAGGTTTAACCGATGAAGATCTCAAGAAACCATTAATTGGTATCGCAAGTACTGGTTATGAGGGGAATCCTTGTAATATGCACCTTAATGATTTGGCAACTTACGTCAAAAAAGGTGCGTCTAATGCAGATTTAGTCGGACTTATTTTCAATACGATCGGTGTAAGTGATGGTATTTCTAACGGAACTCCGGGAATGCGTTTCTCGCTGCCGTCACGTGATATCATCGCCGACTCTATGGAAACCGTAGTTCAGGCAATGAGTTATGACGGTCTGGTTACAGTTGTGGGCTGTGATAAAAATATGCCGGGAGCATTAATTGCGCAATTGCGATTAAATCGCCCGTCGATCTTAGTTTATGGAGGAACGATCGCTTCCGGATGCCATAACGGAAAAAAACTGGATATCATTTCTGCTTTTGAGGCTTATGGTCAAAAAGTAGCGGGAACTATCGATGATAATGAGTTTAAAGAAGTGGTACATAAAGCGTGTCCGGGTGCTGGTGCTTGTGGTGGAATGTACACTGCAAACACCATGGCTTCTGCGATTGAAGCGTTAGGAATGTCATTACCTTTTAACTCATCAAACCCTGCGGTTACTGATGCTAATATTAAAGAGCAGGAATGTATTAAAGCAGGAGAAGCCTTAAAATATTTATTAGAGCAGGATATTAAACCTTCAGATATTGTAACAAAGGAGTCGCTTGAGAATGCGATTCGTTTGGTGACTGTTTTGGGAGGCTCTACCAATGCGGTATTGCACTTTTTAGCGATTGCTAAAGCAGCTCAGGTAGATTTTACGCTAGAAGATTTTCAGCGCCTAAGTGATAACACACCGTTGTTAGCAGATCTTAAGCCTTCAGGTAAATACTCTATGGAAGATTTACACGGTGTTGGCGGAATTCCGGGAGTATTAAAATATATGCTTGATAACGGTATGCTTCACGGGGATTGCTTAACCGTTACCGGAAAAACTTTAGCTGAAAACCTAAAAGATGTTCCCAATCTTATAGATGGTCAGGATATTATCAGACCGTTGGATAAGCCAATTAAAGATAGTGGCCATATCCGTATACTATTCGGGAACTTGGCTACTGAAGGAGCTGTAGCAAAGATTACCGGTAAAGAAGGGCTTTCGTTTACAGGAACTGCCAATGTATTCAACAGCGAATTAGAGGTAAACGAAGGAATTAAATCAGGTAAAGTTAAAAAAGGAGACGTAGTAATCATTCGTTATGAAGGACCTAAAGGTGGGCCCGGAATGCCAGAAATGCTTAAGCCTACTTCTTCAATTATGGGAGCCGGTTTAGGTAAAGATGTTGCTTTGATTACTGACGGAAGATTCTCTGGTGGATCGCACGGATTTGTGGTGGGGCACGTTTCTCCCGAAGCACAAGTGGGTGGAAATATCGCACTTGTAGAAAATGGAGATATCATCTCTATTGATGCAGTAAAGAATACCATCAACATCGATATTACCGATGAAGAATTGGCAAAACGAAGAGAAAAATGGACAGCTCCGGAACTTAGATTCCAACGCGGAGCGTTATATAAATATGCGAAAACAGTCTCGTCAGCTTCTAAAGGTTGTGTGACAGACGAAATGTAGAAGGGTATGGATAATACACAAACAATCAAATTGCAAGACACTGCAGTAGAAGCTACGCAGCGTTTAACCGGAAAAGAAGCGATTATTAAATGCTTGCTTGCCGAAGGTGTAGACACACTTTATGGCTATCCCGGAGGGGCGATTATGCCCGTTTATGACGAGTTGTATAAATATCAAGACAAGCTTCATCACGTCTTGACCCGTCACGAGCAAGGTGCTACGCACGCCGCTCAAGGGTATGCACGTGTAAGCGGAAGAGTAGGCGTCGCTATTGCTACATCGGGACCTGGTGCAACTAACCTTATTACCGGGATCGCTGATGCGCAAATAGATTCAACACCTATGGTTTGTATTACCGGGCAGGTGGCTTCGCATTTATTAGGTAGTGATGCGTTTCAGGAGACTGATATCATCGGTATTTCTACTCCGGTTACAAAATGGAATTATCAGATCACAAAAGCTTCTGAAATTCCGGAGGTGATGGCTAAAGCGTTTTACATCGCAAAAAGCGGTCGTCCGGGGCCTGTGCTTATCGATATTACCAAAGATGCACAGTTTGAAGAGTTTGATTTTGCATATAAAAAATGTACAGCAGTACGCAGTTATAAACCGATTCCAAAACTAAATCCTGAAGCGTTACAAGCTGCAGCTGAAGCAATCAATAATGCTAAAAAGCCGATGATTGTTTGGGGGCAAGGTGTTATTTTGGGTAAAGCAGAAGAAGAGTTTAAAGCAGTTGTTGAAAAATCTGGAGTTCCTGCAGCCTGGACGATACTTGGAGTTTCAGCGATTCCTACAGACCATCCATTAAATGTGGGTATGGTAGGGATGCACGGAAATTATGCACCTAACTTATTGACTAACGAGTGTGATGTTTTGATCGCTATCGGGATGCGTTTTGATGACCGTGTAACTGGTGATTTAAATACCTACGCAAAGCAGGCCAAAGTGATTCATTTTGAAATTGATCCTGCAGAGGTGAATAAAAATGTAGAAGCTGATATTGCTGTTCTCGGAAACAGTAAAGAAACGCTGGCTGCATTGCTTCCACTTTTAAAAGAGAATACGCATACCGAATGGCACAATCGTTTTAAAGAACTGTATCAGGTAGAATTTGATAAGATCATTAAAGACGATATCACTCCTGAGAAAGAAGGTTTGACGATGGGTGAAGTTCTCGAAGGAATCAATAAAGTTTCAAAAGGAGATGCCGTGATCGTTTCAGACGTTGGTCAACATCAAATGATCGCTTGTCGTTACGCCAAATTTAATCACTCTAAAAGTAATGTAACTTCCGGTGGTTTAGGTACGATGGGATTTGCACTTCCGGCAGCGATTGGAGCAAAAATGGGAGCGCCAGAGCGTCCTGTAGTTGCGATCATTGGCGATGGAGGTTATCAAATGACCATTCAAGAATTGGGAACCATTTTTCAGACTAAAGTTCCTGTAAAGATCGTGGTGTTGAATAATGATTTCCTCGGAATGGTGCGCCAGTGGCAACAGTTGTTCTTTGACCGTCGTTATGCTTCAACCGAATTGATCAACCCGGATTTTGTGGCCATTGCAAAAGGATATTATATAGATGCAAAGCGCGTTTCAAAACGTGAAGACCTTGCAGGAGCTATCGAAGAAATGCTAGCTTCAGAAGGGCCTTACTTCTTGGAAGTTACTGTAGAAAAAGAAGATAACGTATTCCCGATGATCCCAACAGGAGCATCAGTTTCAGATATTAGACTTGAGTAGTTATGAGCGAAACAAAAACATATACCGTTTCTATATATACCGAAAATAACATCGGTTTGCTTAACCGTATTTCGGCGATATTTCAGCGTAGAAAAATAAATATCGAGAGTTTAAATACTTCGATTTCAGAGATAGAAGGCGTGTCGCGATTCACGATTGTGATCAACCTTACCGAAGAACGTATGAAAAAGATCATCGGTCAGCTAGAAAAGCAGGTTGAGGTGATCAAAGCGTATTATCACACCGATGAGGAGACCATCTTTTTAGAAACTTGTCTGTTTAAAATCAAATCAGACTTGTTATTCGAAGAGCGACAAATTCAGAATATCATAAAAGAAAGTAGTGCACGTATCGTGACCGTTAACAAAGAGTTCTTTGTTTTGGAGAAAGCCGGTCGCCGTAGTGAGATCGAACTTTTATACCGCGAATTAAGCGCTTTCGGAATTATGCAATTTGTACGTTCTGGAAGAATTTCGGTAACCAAAGACGAAATGAAAATCTCTAAAATGTTGGCAGAATTTGCCGAGTAAATTATCGCGCTTAGGCTAGGGATGAAATCCTTATGTGGCGCAATTAAAATTAACTAATCAATATCATTAAAAATAAATCAAAATGTCAAATTACTTTAATACACTATCCCTAAGAGAACAGTTGGCACAACTTGCCAAATGCCGCTTTATGGAATCTGAAGAATTTTCAAATGGGGTGGAAGCTTTACGCGGAAAAAAAGTAGTCATCGTAGGTTGTGGTGCGCAAGGGTTAAACCAAGGGTTAAATATGCGTGACAGCGGCTTAGATATTTCTTATGCGTTGCGCGAAGGTGCGATTAAAGAGAAAAGAGCTTCTTATAAAAATGCAGTAGATAATGGTTTTACGGTAGGAACGTATGACGAACTTATCCCAACTGCAGATTTGGTTTGTAACCTAACACCAGATAAGCAGCATACTGCTGTGGTTTCTACGGTTATGCCGTTGATGAAAGAAGGAGCTACTTTGGCGTATAGCCACGGTTTCAATATCGTAGAAGAAGGAATGCAAGTGCGCAAAGACTTGACTGTAATTATGTGTGCGCCTAAATGTCCTGGTTCTGAAGTGCGTGAGGAGTACAAACGTGGTTTTGGTGTACCTACACTTATCGCTGTGCACCCTGAAAATGATCCTGAAGGAAAAGGTCTTGATCAGGCAAAAGCGTATGCTGTAGCAACCGGTGGTCACAGAGCGGGTGTTCTTGAATCTTCTTTTGTTGCTGAAGTGAAAAGTGATTTGATGGGTGAGCAAACCATTCTTTGCGGAATGTTGCAAACCGGTTCTATTCTTTGCTTTGACAAAATGGTTGAAAAAGGAATCGATGCAGGTTATGCTTCAAAATTGATTCAGTACGGTTGGGAAACCATTACCGAAGCGTTAAAGCACGGTGGAATCACAAATATGATGGATCGTTTGAACAATCCTTCTAAAATCAAAGCTTTTGAACTCGCTGAAGAAATTAAAGATATTACACGTCCATTATTCCATAAACATATGGATGATATCATCTCTGGTCATTTCTCAAAAACAATGATGGAAGACTGGGCAAATGATGATGCAAATCTTCTTAAATGGAGAGCAGCAACAGGAGAAACTGCTTTTGAAAAAACACCTGCAGGAAGTCAGGAAATCAGCGAGCAGGAATTCTTTGATCACGGGGTGTTGATGGTAGCGATGGTAAAAGCCGGTGTAGAGCTTGCTTTTGAAACCATGACCGAAGCAGGAATCATTGAAGAATCTGCTTATTACGAGTCACTTCACGAAACGCCACTTATCGCAAACACTATTGCACGTAAGAAATTATTCGAAATGAACCGTGTGATTTCTGATACTGCAGAATATGGTTGTTACTTATTTGATCACGCGTGTAAGCCAATGCTTACCGAGTTTATGAAAGGTATTGATACCGATGTGATTGGTAAAGCGTATGCGACAGACAATAGCGTAGACAACAAAACACTTATTGCTGTAAACGATGCGATTCGTGCTCACGAAGTAGAGGCTGTAGGAGCTTGGTTACGTGAGTCGATGACTGCAATGAAAGACATTAAGACCGTAGCTTCTGGAGAGGCTGTGACGGCTTAAAAATTTTCTAAACTTAATTAAAATAAGCCTGTCACAATGCATTTTGAGACAGGCTTACTTAATCCTAATACTTTTATTTTGGGCGATTTAAAAACCACATTTTTTCCTGACCTGGAGCAGATAAAGGAAGCAGCAAAAACCTTAGAGGGTGTTGCTGCGTTGACTCCTTTAATGCCGAGTTTAAATTATTCGCGCAAGTTTGACGCCAACGTTATGTTGAAGCGTGAAGATTTGCAACAGGTGAGGTCCTATAAAATCCGAGGAGCATTTAATAAGATCAATTCGTTAACCGAAGAAGAGCGCGCCAAAGGAATCGTTTGTGCCAGTGCAGGAAATCACGCGCAGGGCGTGGCTTTTGCCTGCGCAAAGCTCAAGATCAATGGTACGATTTTTATGCCATCGCCTACGCCTAAACAAAAGATTGAGCAGGTTGAGATGTTTGGAGGTGAATATGCTAAAATCGTTCTTACCGGAGACACATTTGACGATGCCTATAAAGCTTCAAAAATTGAATGTGATGCGCTGGGTAAAATTTTTGTTCATCCTTTTGATGATGAAAAAATTATTGAAGGTCAGGCTACTGTAGGTTTGGAGATTATTGAGCAGAGCAAAGAAGAGATAGACTATGTTTTTGTTCCTGTTGGTGGTGGTGGTTTAGCTTCAGGTTTGAGTACGGTTTTTCATTTGCTTTCGCCGAATACTAAAATAATAGGAGTAGAGCCTGAAGGAGCTCCGTCTATGAGTACTTCGATATTTAATAAAGAAAATACGACGCTTTCCTTGATCGAAAAGTTTGTTGATGGTGCTGCGGTACAACGTGTAGGAGAACGAACCTTTGCGATATGCAAAGAATATTTAGAAAAAATGGTGACTGTTCCTGAAGGGAAAGTTTGCCAGACTATTCT
>Ga0208450_1000100_pt1 | contig 63010 bp, 74 predicted proteins | sample MalvireepMed_908_FD_184249 | JGI IMG/M metagenome (GOLD analysis project Ga0208450, IMG submission 184249) | Marine viral communities from the Global Malaspina Expedition - Malaspina viral metaG DeepMed_908 (SPAdes) (version 2) | ecosystem: Environmental > Aquatic > Marine > Oceanic | place... | reverse complement strand
GTGTAGACTGCATAACGATGTCCTCCGTCCAACTCCAACCGGGCCGCAATAAGTATCATTCTCTTGCCAACCTGGTCGCGGTAGACACGGAAGTGAGCGCGCCGTTATGGGAGCCCCAGGACGGTCCCCAGGCGCAGGCGTACCACAGCGCGGCATTTGAAACGCTGTACGGCGGGGCGGCGGGAGCGGGGAAGTCCAGTTTAATTCTCGGGCTCGCCCTCACGGCGCATAAGCGGACAAAGATTTTCCGGCGTGAACTGACGCAATTGAACGGCATGATTGATGAATTGCATGATTTGTTGGACCCATTGACGGGCAGTGGACGGGAACAGCCGAAGTGGAACGGCCAACGGTTGTTTTGGCGCGATGTGCCGGGACGGCGGATGATCCAGTTGGCGGCGATGAAGGAAAGTGACGACTGGAAGAAGCATAAAGGCCAGTCACACGACCTGTTTGCTTTTGACGAGCTCACGGAATTCGAGGAGCGGCAATACACCCAGGTGATCGGCTGGGCACGGTCCACATCGCCAGCGCAGCGGGTCCGCATTATCGGGGCAACGAACCCGAATCCTGATGCAGCCGGGGAGTGGGTCATTCAGCGCTGGGCTCCGTGGCTTGATCCCGAGCATCCGAATCCAGCAGCCCCCGGCGAACTCCGCTGGTACTGCATGGAAGACGGCGAAGAGGTGGAACGGCCGGATGGCGACCCGTATGATTTTACCACCGCCACAGGCGAGGAAGAACGCCTCACCCCCCGCAGTCGGACGTTTATCCCTGGCCGGTTGAAAGATAATAAATATTTAGCGGGGACGGATTACGAAGCCAACCTGATGAACCTGCCCGAACCGTTGCGGAGCCAGTTGCTGAAAGGCATCTGGACCTTTAGCCGCAGTGACGGGGAATATCAGGTGATTCCGAGTGCCTGGGTCCAAGCCGCCATGGATCGGTGGAAGCCGCATAATCCGGACGGCTATCCCCTGCATGCGATGGGGGTGGACCCGAGTCGCGGTGGCCGGGACGCCACGGTGATTGCCAAACGGCATGGGCCGTGGATGGACGAGTTAATTACCTATGCCGGGAGTGAGACGCCGGACGGGCCAGCGGTGGTGAAATACATTGCCGATGTGTACCAAGATCAGGCGCTTATTAACCTGGACATTATCGGGGTCGGCAGTTCAGTGTATGACAGTTTGCTAGGCACGGACGGCTTTTCGCACGTCAATCCGGTGGTCGCCTCAGCGCGATCCGACGAGACCGACAAGAGCGGACTGCTGAAAATGCGGAACAAACGGGCGGAGTTGTGGTGGATGATGCGGGAGCTGCTGGACCCCGATAGCGGGACGGAGCAAGTAGCCTTGCCCCCGGACCCGCAGTTGAAGATGGACCTGACGGCCCCACAATACCGTAATACGCTCGGCGGCATTACGATTGAAAGCAAGGACGACGTGCGGAAGCGGCTGAAAAGATCGACGGACATGGGCGATGCCTGTGTCATGGCATTTGCAGACATCAGCGGCGGATTCCGTCCCGCCCAGATCGTGTCGGTGCAGTGGTGAGGAGCGGCGAATATGCATGTGAACGAAGCGCAAGAGAGCAGGATGCTCATACGGGTGATCGTATGTGCGACGATTGTCGCGATGGTCTTAGTCGGCTGTAGCGCCGTAATTGATCGCTGGTCCCAAGTGGACGGGCGCGGCACGGTGGCGCAGGCGGCGTATATGGCGGCATTCCGGAAGATCCAGGAAAGCGTCTGTTCCGGCGATTCACTCCTCGTTGCGCGTGCCCGTAAAGTGCGCGAAGACAACGGCGTGTATCTCCGCTTTGACTGTGCGCGGGCCGCGATAGAGGTATCGTTCCCATGACGAAACAGGGGCAGTTGGCGGTGGCGGCCGGATTGTTGGCGATTATCGGCGTGGTGTTGGCGGTGGCGCTCGGTCAGGTCGAACATCATGCGCTCGCGGAGAATCCGCATCCGGCCAGTGCGAGTATTCGAGATGTCGATGTGGTCCAGTCCCAGGTGGACCGGATTGAAAATAAACTCGACACGGTGCAAAGCAGCATTACGGACAATTCGGAAGAGATCTTAGGTGCCTTGAGGGAGTTGCAGTATGGCCGATGATTTTTCGAGCCCTGTGTTTACACAAACGACAGAAAGGGGCGGACGCTCGTTCGTCCTGGTGGAGCCCTATCGGTATGGTCACGTGCGTGCGCCTGTGGGCTTTGCGTGGGATGGGGCCAGTGTCCCCCGTACACTCTGGACTCTCGGTGGACTGTCACCCGGCCAGTATCTGGGGGCGTCCTGTATACACGATTATTGCTATGCCCGTGCAGATGATGACCTGGCAACGCGGAAGGAGGCAGACCAATACTATTACGAACTATTATTACGCGATGGAGCGCGACGTGTGCAGGCATATTTAGCCTGGTGTTGTGTGCGGTCTTTTGGCTGGCTGCTCTGGCGACAACGGCTCTAGCACATGAACCGGGCTGCACCATTCCGGTGGTGCGCGTCATTGACGGCGATACGTTTAAGATCCGCGAACTCGTGATCTTCGGGGAAGGACATCTGCCGATTATCTCCACCACCTCGGTTCGCCTGTTGCGGGTGGATACGCCGGAGCGTGGGGAGCCGGATTATCAACGCGCCAAAAAGATGCTGGAAACATTGGTCTCCAAAGGGGTCGCCCTTGCCGTCACCAAGCGGGATTCATTTGGACGGTGGCTGGCCGAAGTCTCGCTGTGTATGCAAGGTGAAACCGGTATCGTACAGCGCTCGATTAACGACATGATGATCGAGCAAGGATGGATATATACAAAATGAGTAGTCCGATACATCAATGGTCTGCCGTCAATCTCCGCACCGCGAATATTTTGTGTGAGGCGCGGAACCAAGGACTGCTGGGCATGGAGGCGGTCGATTGGGTGGTCTATAATCGTTCCCACCGGCGCGGCTGGCCGGATACGATGCGCGGCGTGATTCTCCAACGCCTCCAATTTAGCTGGACGCGCCAAGTGGACCCGAATTTTCAGTGGGTGTTGGGAGCCGTGGGGTCAGAGGACCGATTGGTCCACAAAGAAAACTGGCAGGATTTTGTCCACTGGGTGCGCGTGTGGGACGTATGGCGTACCGATGGCGCGGCGGCGCGAGACTATAGCGGGGAGCCGCATCTCGACCCCACGCACGGGGCCGACCACTACCTCAATGTTCCGCTGGTCAAAAAATGGCGGAATGGATCACTGCCCCGGTGGGCGAATGAGCAAAAGATCACAGCGGTGATTGGCGATCACACGTTTTACAAACTGAGGGCCTAATTATGCCAGTCCAGACACCTGATAAAAACGTATATTATTGGCTTCCCATCTGGCAGCGGTGCCGCGATGCGGATGCGGGACAAGATGCCGTCAAACAGCGGGGAGTGCGGTATCTCCCCAGCCCCCCTGCCATGCAGGACGATGCGGTGTACGGATTTTATCTGGAGTCCGCGACCTTTTTCGGCGCGACGGGACGGACCCTGCGCGGTCTCACCGGCACGCTCTTCCGCCGCCCTCCCATGGTCCCGCCATTAACGCCGCGCTTCGCGGAACGGCTGAATAATTTTGACCGGCAAGGCACAGATATTCTGCGCTTCTCGCAGCAAGTGGGGCGCGAACAGATTTTGATCGGCCACCACGGCGTGTTAGTCGGCAAGGGTGACGGCGGACCGGAACAAATTCCCTATGCGACCAACTGGACGGCAGAACAAATCCTCGGGATACAGGATGATGTCGGCCCAGACGGACAACGCCGAATCCGGCAAGTCCGCCTCCGTGATGCTATCCCGCAGATGGACCCCCAGGACGAATTCCAGGTGACGTATCGCGGCCGGGTCCAGGTCTATGACCTCGATGCGGACGGTTTGCTGATCAAACGCGTCTTTTTGGAGCTGCCCACAGAGAATCAGGCCATCGAACGCTATCAGGAAGAAGAATCGCTGCGTGAATTTCCCACGCGCAATGGCGAGCGGCTGGATTTCGTTCCTTTTTACCTCTTCCAATCGGGCGATCATCCGTCCTCGGACATCCAAACGCCGCCAATACTTGATCTTGTCAACGAAAACATGGCCCATTACCGCGCCTCAGCGTCGTATGAACGCGCACGCTACCGCCTCTCGGACCCTACACTCGCCATTTTTGACGATGCGACCAAACGGGACGTCGATAAAGGCAACATTCAGGCGATTCGGCTCGGCGGGGACAAAGCCATCATCCTGGGCAGTCAAGGAAAGATGGAAATCGCCGGAACGGACCCGCAATCGCTCATTGCACTCCGCGATCCGCTGAATATGCGCCGAGAAAACATGGCGTTATTGGGATCGCGACTGCTGGAGACGCCACGGAAGCTCGTGGAAGCGACCGAGACCCATATGCTGCGTGCCAGCGGCGAAAATGCGACGTTGGTGGACATTGCGAACGCCCACGAGAAGGGGATGACCCAAGTCTTACAATGGATGCTCTGGTGGGCGGGAGAAAGCCCGGCTTTTGTGGCGGATCAACATTTTGTGATGGAAAAAGACTTTGTCCCAGTCGGATTAGACCCGAATGCCCTGCGCGAGCTCGTATCTGCCTGGCAAAACGGGGCAATCTCCCACGAAACCCTTCTTTTTAACATGAAAAAGGGCGAAGCGTTGCGCCCTGATAAGACAGTGGAGCAGGAGTTGGATGCGGTGCGGGGAGCAACCGCCCCCCCATCAGAGGCAAATCGTAGTATAACGGGAGTGGAAGGAGTTAATGATGGCGATTAGTTCTAGGTTTCCGGACGAACAATCGGTCCCAGAGTGGGCCAAGGATAGTGTGGTTAAAGATGAGCGCAGCGGCGAGTACGTCTTGCAGGTGCAAGGCTTTGTCGATGGCACCCGGTTGAATGAGTTTCGGAATTCGAACCGCGATCTGAACTCCACCGTTGCGAAACTGAAGGACGAGATCGATAGTAAACGGGAAATCGATCCAGATCAGTACCGGAAGATGCAAGAACAGATCCAGCAACAGAGCACCAACGGCAGTAAGGAATTGGAAGCGCAAGTCCAACAACTCCGCTCCCAATTCGACACGTACCGAGAACAGGCGGGTGCCAGAGAAAAGGAACTGGAGGCAGAGCGGACACAGGCCCTGCGGGACCTGGATCAACAGCGGGTGAAAGCCTCTGTCGCCTCGGCGTGTACGGAAACCGGTGTCTCGGACTCCGGTGTGACGGATGTGCAGCTCCGTGCGGAACGAGAATTGCGATTTGTCGATGGGGCAACCGTGGCTGTCGATGACCAGGGGAACCCGCGCTACAGCGAACGGGAACCGACGAAATTAATGACCCCACAAATTTGGATACAGGAACAACTGCTGCCACAAGCACCGCATTTGTTCAAGCGCTCGAAGGGCGCAAACGCCGCGAACGAAGGGATTCAGTCGCAGAAAATCGATGCGAACGATCCCCTGACATTCGGACGGAATCTTGAAGCGATTGCGAAAGGACAAATAACGGTCTCGTAATCAATCTATTAACCGCCTGATAAGGTAGCTGTCGGAGGAGCGCCCCGCCCGTCGCGCAGACGGGGATCACGTTGATCGGGAACTGGGGCTGCCGCTTTAGATGTCTACCACCCCCCTCTGGGTAATGCCCGTGGTGTTGTTGAGGGTCAGCTCAACGAATCCCAGGAGGATTTATCATGGCGAATACCCTGACCGAAGTCACCCCAAAACTCCTCGCGCAAGGCTTATTGGCCCTCCGCGAGAATTCCATTATGCCCCGCCTCGTGAATCGAGGCTACGAATCCATCGCTGGAGAACGCGGGAAGGCAGTCGATATTCCGATTCCTTCTTCGATCACCGCTGCGGCGGTCAGCCCTGGGGCGACCCCGCCTTCAACCGCAGACGTAACGCCGACATCCGTCAGCGTGAATTTGGACCAGTGGTATGAAGCGCCGTTCCATCTGTCTGACAAGGAACTGGGCGAAGTCATGGCTGGCACCATCCCGATGCAAGCGTCGGAAGCCATCAAGGCGCTGTCGAACAACATCGATAGCTACATTCTTGGCAAATACAAAGGTATTTACGGCTACGCAGGAGTTGCCGGGACGACTCCCTTCGCGTCCGCGTTGACCGAGTACACCAATGCGCGGAAAACACTCAACACCCAACTCGCCCCGCTGGATGATCGTCGGGTTGTTCTCGACCCGTCGGCGGAAGGCAACGCCCTCCTGCTCCGTGCGTTCCAAGACGCGAGTTTTGGCGGCGGTGCTGGCGTGATCATGCGCGGCAATATCGGCACCAAGGTTGGAGCTGATTGGTTCATGGACCAGAACGCGCCGACCCACACGAACACCGGCACCGGCACCATCTTGGTGAACGACGCCTCCGTGTCCGTGGGCGATACAACCCTGACCTGGGATGGTGGCGGCACCGCTCCAGCGGAAGGTGATGTGTTTACCGTCGCGGGCGATACGCAGACCTATGTGGTGGCGTCTTCGACTGCCACGGTGATCACCATGTACCCGGCGGCCAAAGTGGCCTGGGCCGATAACGCAGCCGTGACGTTCAAAGCGACACACGCTGTCAACCTGCTCTTCCACCGCGATGCGTTCGCGTTTGCAACGCGCCCGTTGGCTGGCATTGAAGATGGCCTGAACGGAATTGCCCGAACCGCCGTTGATCCGGTGAGCGGATTGACGCTTCGGCTGGAAGTCTCACGCGAGCACAAACGGACCCGGTACAGCTTTGACGTGCTGTACGGTGCCACGCTGGTGCGTCGTGAGTTGGCGTGTCGGATTGCCGGATAACAGAAACAGTGAGGGAGGAGACGTATGGCTGAAGCAAAAACCGTGAAGGTGCAAAATGGGCAGGGCTATATGCTGATTAATGAATCGGACTATGACCCTGCCGTCCATACAAAGTACGACGAACGGCCACCTGCTCGGTCAAAAGTCTCCTCCGCACTGTCTCGCAAACGGAAAGCGGATGATAAATCCCGCATGTAAAGGGGTGAGAGTGTGGCGATTACCCTTGTGGTAGAAACGGGGAGCGTGGTGGCCGGTGCGAATACCTTCGTCACGGAGGCGCAGCAACGGGACTGGCTCCTCAATTCGACATTATATACGGATCTTGCGGAAGACGTGGACCAAGCCACCCTCTTGCGGTACATGGTACGGGCAACCGAGATCATGACGCGCTGGGGCGTCTGGTGGGGCAGTCTCGTAGAGACCACCCAGTCCTTGTCGTTCCCAAGGTCCGGTCTGATTGACCGCAACCGAAACTCCGTCGATTACACCACCATTCCCACGGACGTGCAGTCCGGGCAGAAAGAAATGGTCGGCGCAATGCTGCGCGTGGCGTCACGGAGCGTGGGCATCGACGGGGAGATCTACGACCCGGTTGATGTCGCGGAACGGGAAGATCGCATCGACCAACAGACGAGTCGCGTGAAAGTTGCGAATAACCCCCTAGATCGCACGGACCCGCTGCGTGGATCGGTCACGCCGGATGTCCAAGCCTTGTTTGCCCCCTTTGGGTATATCGAACTCGGGCAGCATAGCGTGGGGATTATCCAAGGATGAGCTTATTAGGGTTGCAGAGCGGCACCCAAGCGGCAGCGCGGCGTGTCTTTACCGCACATCGCGGCCATGTCTCAGCTGCCGTGTTCCGCCGAGTCGTGGTGGGCGCGAATAACGCCACGACGGGCAATGTCACGCGCAGTGAATCGACCTGGACCGTGCGGATGATGCGAGCGACTGCCCGGCAGGACGGGGACGAGAGCACGACAACGGCCCCCCACACGGGACGGGAACGGCGGATTTATCTACTGGCCGAAGATCTGCCAGGGGTGCGTATTCGCCCGAATAAAGATCGCATTGAGGACGACGGCGTGACGTGGCAGATCCGCGAGGCCCACTTGCTCGGCGGAGACGCGATTTGGTCATGTCATGTGGTCTTGGTGTGAGAGGAGGAGTGATGGATATAGAAATGCTACATGGACTAATGTTAGCGTTGGCGGATCGTCTGCCGGGAGAGGATAAATGGTCGGATGACCGGATTTGGCTGCGCTGGGCGGTGCGACTCGCGACGGACAAGAAAGAAATGGATGAAAAAGAGTGGGAGCGTCGGTGGGGCGCGGGGATGCAGTCGGGCGAACAACGGCTTAGTGCGCCGTCTGTCGGTGCTGCCCATAGTCACGCCTACCGTGCCGGAATGAGCTATTATCAGTCGATGGACATGAGCCTCCTAGCCTCAGATCGGGAAGAGCACGTCAAGGAAGCCATCGCAGGAGTCTCTGCTGCCCTGGCCGCGCTGAAAAGCCCCGCCCCAGCAGCAGACGACGCACGCGACGTTTCCGTGCAGTTGGTTGACGAGGAAGAGGATTGAGGATGGGTGATAGCCGCACCAACAGGACTTTTTTTGATGCGACGACACCGCCGTGGCGGTTGGCTGTCTTCCGCGATATGGCAGTGGTCCCGGCGTTTTTGCGAGGCCGTGACATCTTCGTGCGGACGCTGAAGCCCATCTGGACGGAAGGCTCCCATCCGATGTCCGGTGAGGCAACGGACGGGGCGTGGTGCTACGTGACAAATCTGGAGCAATGGGAAGGGAAACTGGCGCGGACCCAAGTGGAAACCGTTCAACTGTGCGATGAATACGCCCATGACGTGGCGCTGATCAAGGCGGCGACCTGGCTTCCCCAGGCATACCCGATACGCAACTACGCGGGAGGTGCGTCGTGATCGAATTTGATAATTTTAAAAAAGCCACGGAACGTCTCTTGAAACAGGCGAAAGATTTACCCGGTGGGGTCAGGCGGCAGGCAGGTCTCACGGCAGCAGACCTCTATGGGAAGATCGTGTCACGGACCCCATACAACGTCAAAGGAACAGACTACGAGTTTTCTGGGAACGCCCAGCAGTCGTGGTATATTGATGTGGGGGCTGGGAGTGGGGATGACCTGCTCAATATCGAGGTCTTTGGCGGCGGCGTTGAGACTGACCGGACAGGCAGTAGTCCCATTAGTTATCATGCAGCACGTAGTGAGGCTCGATCTGCTATCGGGGATTTGTACTACCTGGAAGGGGCAAAGATCCAATTCGTCTCTGATATTGAATACATGGCAGATCTGGAAGATGGGTATAGTAATCAAGCGCCTGACGGCTTTATCCGGCTCGCTGCCCACGATGCCGTGGACGAACTCCGTGCGAAAATAGAGCGAGGGCGTGGCTAATGCCGTTAAGCGCGGACACGATTCTTTCTTTTGAACGACAAGCCGTCGAAGGCCACTTCCTCACGCAGTGGGGCACCACCACGGCGGTGCAAATGGTCAACGTCCCAGAGATCGATAAGGTCGATGACACGGGACGTGCTATCAATTGGTGCTGGTTCAGGGTCGAGTGGGGCGAAGAACGTCAGGAGAGTATCGGGTCCAGTAATCCCCGCTTCCGAGCCAATGGGCTTGCCACCTGCGTACTCTACGTTCCCCGTGAAAGTGGGCGGGACACCATTAACCTCCTTGCCTCGAAAGCCGCCCGTATCTTGCGGATGACCGATTTGACCGTCGGCTCACAAACGGATTGTCAGATTACGTTTGACCGGCATGTCGATATCGGCTCGGAACGGGAAGAGGAGAGTTGGCTGCAACAAGCCATCCGCTCCCGGTTCACCGCACAACGTCGGTACACGTAACCGCATCCATGTCTGCCAAAGTGACCCGTTTGGACGAACACAGGCGGGAACACGTCCCGCGCATCCAACTCGAACGCCGCTACGTCCAGGACGTCGATGCTGAAATCTGGGTGGCCAAATGTCCCCAGTGCGGACGGGTCTGCGCCTATCAAAATTCCAACGAGATTTTGGCCGGTAGGTTTCGGTGCCGATGCAAGAAAGTCTTCGAGGTGTAAATCCTCCCCCCTCCCGCGTCCGTATCTGCTATCCTACACGGTAGGCAACGCTCCGATTCGGCGCGACCTCCGTCTCCCCCGATTGTGGGAGCTACTCTACCTATGCGATTTGATATCGCGGACTGAGGAAGGACGTGCAGTATGCCAGGCGAAACCAATCGAGTGTCCGTGCAATTTGAGCGTGAAGCGGATTTCAACACGATTCCCGGCGCGCCCGATATGACCACCAAAGAAGTGGTATCGGAGAGTCTCACCCATAACAAAACAACCTCACGATCCCAGCGGATTCGGAGTGACGCACAGGTGCCGGACTGGATAGAAACCGCGGTCCAAGCCACCGGTGGGCTCAACGATGAGCTGAGTTATGCCGCTCACGATGATTTCATTGAATCGAGCATGCGCGGCACGTATGCGGCTACCGCATTAACGGGGATACCCGGCGGAATTATGACTGCCTCGACACGGCGCATAGATAACACCGGCACATCGCCATCATTTAATACGACGGGAAATATTGTCGCGGGACAGGCCATCAATATTTCGGGATTTTCGAATAGCGCCAATAACGGCATCAAGATGGTCAAAACCGTGACGGACAGCGAGATTTTTTTAGCGGAAGAAGAAACCGACTTGGTGAATGAATCAGGGGCTACGCTTGCTGTTGCGACAGCCAAGCGGGTCATTAACGGCACCACGGCGCGGTCTTACTACATCCAGAAAGAGCAAGCCGATACGGCAGCGAACTCATTTCAACGCTTCACCGGGATGCGTGTGAATAGTTGGAATTTGAACTTCGCCGCTGGTGCCGTCATCGAGTCGAACTATGACTTCATGGGCACGGCGATGACCACAAGTGACACTGATTTGGATGACGCTCCGACTGCCGCATCATCGAATACGGTGATGTCCGCCTCCGCGAATGCGGGAGCCGTGCGGCTAGACGGACTAAAGCTCTCCGCTAGTTCGGTGCAGGTGCAATCGGTGAACCTCACGGTCAATAACTCGATGCGCGGACCGTCCGTGATCGGGCAAAAGGGCGCAGGGTTCATTAACGCGGGTTCGTTTGAGGTCACCGGGACACTGGGGATCTTCTATAGCCGGTTGGATGAAGTCAGTGACTTCGTGGCACACACGTCTCGGCGTCTGCATTACAACGCCCAGGATGCTGCCGGGAATGCCATTTTTGTCGAACTCCCCGCGTTCTATTTCCTAAGTGACGGAACACCGCAAGCGGGTGGCATTGATGACGATATTCTCGTCAACTTCAACATCGGCTGCAAACTCAAAGCAGCAGCCGCCGGGATTCCATCGACATACACAATGTGCGTGTCCATGGTTGACGCATAAACGGTGTGGGCAGGTGGGGTTCTTTCCGAACTTGCTGCGCCCCACCGCCACATGGAGGGGGGGGATTAGACTCCCTCTCCCCCTCACCACTTGCTGAGGGAAATAACGCAAGTGACAATGGGAGTCTGGTATGGCAGCAAAAAAGAAAGTGGAGCCTATGGAGACGCTTGAAGCCGTAGATGCAGATCTGCAGAAATTCGAGGAAGGGAAGCATAAAGTTACCAAGGACGGAAAAACCTTCGAGGTCTTCTCTCTCGGTGACAATGTGTTCGATCAAGGGAAAGAGGATGACGGGGTATGGTGTCCGCTCGATGAAGGTCGGTATGGACCGGATGGCCCCTCACTGAAAGTGCGGCGAGCGGGATGCGAGAAGTCGATGGACGTCAATAAGCGCATGGAAGATTTTCTCGTGGATCGGTTCGGGTCTAACTACCAACTCGACAATATCCCCGAAAAAGTCCAGAACTACGTCACCGCGAAACGCTCACAAGCACTCGTGTCCGACTGGAAGAATATTAAGTTCACAAGTGAAGATGGATCACGGGAAGATCGCCCTTTTGACGAGAATAATCTCTGGAAGGCGCTGATTAGTGCGGACCGCACCCTCCTCGCGTTCATCATGCAACAGGCCCTTAATCAGGAAAACTTCCGCAAGGAAGAGATTGAGGAAATGGAAAAAAACTGAGGGCGTTCGGCGAGTGGACGGAGGTGCTTCACCAGAAAAATGAAGCCACCGGGGAATTACTCATCGAACAGTTCCAACGTGAATTGAGGTCCGAACTTGCTGACGCCGACGATCCCGAATCCGTCCCGATACGCAAGACGCTCCAAGGTCGGCCTCATCTTAATCCGTTCCAGGCGCAAATTGTGGGCGTCTATTATGACCTTCTCCCAGATGCCCAAGGCGGCATGGGCGAAAGTTTTATCCCGCATGCCACGATCCGCTCGTACCTTACCGACTATCATAACGTCCATAATCGCAGCATGCTCGAACTCTACATTCGTGGGGTCCGCGCTATCGAAAATGGCAAGTTTGGGGCGAAGAATAAGCTGCGAGACCGAGAGAAGAAAGTTAAGACTGCTGCAAAACTTCCATCGTGAGAGGCTGCGCTAAATGGCCGAATCCATACGCCTCAATATTGTCGTCAAGGGACAGAAGGAACTCAAAGATGTTGAGGCACTGTTCCGCCAACTCATCAAAACGATGGGGGGTGTGCAGGCGGCGACTCAGAAAGTCCAACGGGTTGAGAGTGAGGCCGTTAAGGCAAAGAAGCAGGGGAAGGCGGAACTTCAGAAAGAGATTGCTCTCCAACGGAAGCTCCAAATAGAAATAAAGAGTGCCCTCAGCAGCAAGAAGACGGAGCGGGAGCTGGCAGTTCAAATGCGACGGGTCACATTGCAGTCGAATGGGGCGTACCGGGCGCAAGCCGCGATATTGGCGCGATTAGAGGCGAAGAATAAAGATCTGCGAAATGCCCACCGACAATTATGGCAGGAGACGAAAAAAGGCACCACGGAAACAAGGAAATTCAATACCAAAATAAAACAAACCACCCAGTCGGTCAAAAAATTCAATAAGGAAGCCGTCACGATGAGTGGGCTCCTGAAGACGGGGCTGAAAATTGGCGCTGGGTTCGGGGCCTGGAAGCTCATAACGGGAATTATTCGACTGTATGTTCGGCAGTTGCAAATGGCCCTACGGTTTATGACCAAGATGGTGAAGGAAACATTCAGCTTCCTTAACACTTTAGAACGGACCAGGTTCGCAATGGCCGCTATTATGGGAAATGCCTCCAAAACAACGGAGCATTTCGCTTCATTAGGGGAGGCCACAAAAGTCTATAAGGCTAACTTAGGGCGAGCGGCTGCATTCCAGCGGGAAGTGCTGCTCTTATCGACACGGGTTGCCGGGACGGCAGAGGAGCTACTGGACGCCTCACAGCGGGTGTTGGCCTTTGGGTCACAGCAGATCGCCACTGACCGGGAACGGATCATATTGACTGCCAATCTCGTGCAGATGTCTAAAATGTTAGGGCTGCACGGCGAGAAGATGTTGACTGAAATTCGTCAGATCTTCGAGTTAAATCGAAGACAGGGTCAGACGATTCTGGAAACGATGGGCATCGATATCAAACGGTTACGTATCTATAAAAACCAAGGCATGTTGATTCGAGAGATGAATAGGCAAGCCCTAGCTTTCCAGGCGGCGTCATTCGATATGGCGAATACCTGGACACAGCTATTAGACGCGATGAAAGTTTTTCGGAATTTAATATTCGGGGATGACTTAACCCTGCCGTTTCAGGCACTCAAGCAGATTATCATCGGGGTGCGGGATGAATTAGGGGCATTTTTCCAGCTGCAGCGACAGTTTGGGATGTCGGATGAGGAAAAGGCAGCGGCAAAGGCAGCGGGTAAATGGGAGGCTGTGGCGCTACCGGCGGGATGGCACGATAGCAATAAAACTGCACAAGAGACTTTCGGCTTCGCAGGGCTGATGTCCGCGTTTACAATACCAGAAGAGGATATGAAGAAGTTATCGGCAGCAATAGCGCAGTTGATAATACAATTCGGAGATTTAGTAGGAGTAATAGCGGGGGAACTGGTGGAAGGGCTTGTGGGTCTTACGCCGCTTATTATCAAGTTCACAGCCATGATTATGACAATGACTGCGAATATGGGGGGACTGAATCATCTGGTAGTGGCGATAGGGCATACCTACGCGGCTTTTGTGGCGTTTGGGAAACTTATCGTGGCGGCGGCGAAAACAGCATGGCACGGCGTGATCAAGATCATGGCCCAGGTAGAGAAGGGGGCGCTAGAGCTGTCGCTCAAATTAGATAGTCTCCAAAAAACCAAAGAATTTTGGACAAATCTTGTAGCATGGTTCCCCGCAATTAGGTCACAGTTCAGGCAAGGATTTAATCCTGCGGAGTCTCTGGGGATGACTGAGAAGGAAGTAAAAGAAACTTTAGCAAGGATAGACATTCTAGAGGGAAAATTAACGGAAACTGGTAAGAACGTGAAGAATGCCTTTGCTGCAGAGGCTCTCGAGGATTTCCGGACAGAGCTGACGAACATATGGGAAGAACTGAAAAAGATCCCAGGAGCACTTCCCCCTGGAACGCTGGAGGACTTAGAGAAAAACCTACAGAAGATGTTCAAACTATTGGGCGAAACCGGGAAGGCGAACAAGGAATTAACAAAATCGGAAAAAGCTGCGATTTCCGCCTGGAATAAGCGAACGCAAGGCATAATAAAACAGACTAGAGAAATCGGGCTATATGGAGCGGCACTAATAGAGGCAAGAGTGGAAGAGGAAGCAACCATTGCTAATTTTGGGGCATGGAAGATTACGGATGAGCAAAAGGCACAAAGGACGGCTGCGTATACGGGGCTATTAAAGAAGCAAAATAGCGAGACATTGCGGAGGCGGAAGTTAGAGGAAGCCTATGAGATGGAGGCGACGTTGCAGGAAAACGCCATTATGATGGAGATGCTCATCACCGAAAATGACATCAATAATGCCAAGGAATGGCAACTTGAATTGGATATGCGGCTGTACGAGATGTCATTACGCCGTATGGAAGTTGAGGACGAGAAGGGGAGGATAATTAAGAAGTACCAAGAGCACCAAATACAAAATATGCTGCGGCAAACGCGATTGAATAAGAAACTCAATAAGGATGTGCAGGATCATGTCGCCATTCTGGAAAGGAACACTATTGACCTCGTGAAGATCTTTGACAAGTCTTTTGAGTCTATCGAAAGTGGCGTTAAAGAATTGGGCGACGTGTTCGAGATGGCTGGCAAAAATATGGTTAAACAGTTCGCCCATTCGTTTCTTTTCGGGAAGCAGGTTGAATTTGATGCGGGGTTTACCGCAAATCTTAAGGACTTATTCGGAGAGACCGGGCTTCTGGGTATGTTTAAAGATGGTGGAATAGCAGGGGCCAAAGCGTTCGGAGATAATTTTATCAAAGGGATTCGGAAACTGTTCGGCGGCGGTGGTGGCGCGGGTGGCGGTGGTGGTGCGGGTGTCTGGACACCGCCCTGGGGAGGCGGAGGCGCAGGCGGTGGTCCTGCCGCTCCTCAGTGGAGCAGCAGTCAGCATTGGAACAACATGCCGTTTGTTGATCCGGCTATGCGGGAGGCTATTCGTAGTGGAACTCGCGCACCGGGTTCCTTTGCGTCGGGCACCGGCGGCATTGGCAGTTGGGGCGGTATTGGCGTGTCGGACATGCAGAATTTTTGGGGCGGTGCTGGTGGTGGCTCATCAGCGTATGCACAGAGCATGCAAAACGTGCAATGGGGTGCTCCGAAGCCTGGATGGCAGGGTAATATTATTAATCCCGGTGGTGCCGCTGCCGGTGGTGTCACGCCATGGGGCAGTGCAGGAATGGGCGGGGCAGCGGTTAGTGGCATTGCCAGCCTCGCCGGGTATAAAGGAACTGGCGGTCATATCGGTGCTACGGTTGGTACGATGGCGATGTCCATTAGTGCTATATCAAAACCAATCATTGCATTTCTCTCCAACACCTTTGGGCAGTTAGCTGGACAGTTGGCGAACTACATTATCCCCGGCCTTGGGTTCCTCATTGGATTTGCGATGGAGGAACTGCTCGGGGCTCTATTGGCACCAGGACGGATCAAGCAAGATAAAGACGAGATTCGGGCCTTCGCAAAAGAAATCGGCCTCTCCGGTGTCGATCCGCAGGGCGGCAAAAGTCTGACGATTCGGCATCAACAGGCGGACGTCGAGTTCGCCGAACAACAAGGCGGCTTGGCGGCACTCTCGTTAATGTATGTGGATCTGGACGACAAGATTGAGCATGTATTCGGCACCATGAAGCGCTTTACGAATCAGTTCCAGGTCGGATTCCTCGAAGCGGGTCTGACGATGGAAGAAGCCAATGAGAAGGTGCTCGAACTCGCGGAAAAGATGGGGTTCACGATTGGGACAGTGGTCGAGCAAATTAACAAATTTGCGGAGGAAACCAATCTCGCGGAATTCCGCGAAGAGCTGGAAGAGACCGGGCGGTCAGGGAATGAGATGCTGTTCTTGAGTGAGATGCTCAAGGGGGGCATCGAGATTGCCACGAAATTCAACCCGCTGATCGATGCGACAGCACTCTCGAACCGCTATCTTGCGGACGCCTTTAGGGAAGCGGGGGAAACCGCTGGACTGCTTGATGAGGATCTGGCGAGTTTGGAAGATCGTATCCGTTCGGGTGATCTCAATATTGAAGACGCTATTGGCGCACTGCACGATATCGGGATCACGTCTCTCCGTATCCAAAATATTGAGTTGGACGCAGATCAAATTGAAGAAGAACTCACACGGGCGATGGAACAGTCAGCCCAGGCACTGAAGGGGATGAGTGCCGCCTTCGCCAAAGGTCTGGAAGCCGGATTAAAAGGTGGGGATGTCGCCGCCGCCGCAGAGGCCGGATTCAGAGAAGTCTTCCGTGCGGCGTTGCAAGAAAAGGCGATGGCGACCTTCATCGAGGAGAACCTGGCTGGGTTGTTTGAAGATTTTGACTTTACCAAGCCGATTGATATGTCCTCTGATGCATTTCAGGATCTCGCCAGCGGAATCGGGATCGCAGCGGAGCAACTGTACGCCCTGCTGGAAGCGGCTAATTTATTGCCTAACACGATTGGGGCCGCGAGTGCTGAGATGAACGTGCTGAACAACGCGCTCGTCGCAATCAAGCAGCAGATCATCGACGTGCAGCTCGCGTTTGCCGCAAATCTCGTGGCTATCGGTGCTGGCAGCGCCCTTGATCTTCAGCAGCAAAAACATGCTCGTACTAGCTCCCAACTTGGCATACATAGTGGTCTGAACCTGCACGAGGGCGGGGTGTGGGATCTAGAGCAAAGTTCGATGGAGGGGTTACACGCTTGGGCACAGGCGTTTGCTAATATGCGACAGGCGGAAGTTGATCTCTTCCAGGCGCGTGCCGCAGCGGAACAGCGTCGGCTGCAAGACGAGATCGACGGTATCAATGACCGACGGGAAGCCGACTTAGAAGCCAACGCAGAGTTGGTCAAGGCGGCGAATGACCGCCTTACACTGGCACGCGAGGAACGGGCTGAGATCGCCCAGCTCGCGCAAGAAGCTAAGGCACTCGCGAAAAATTTTGAACAGTCTGCTGATAAGATCGGCGATATGATCCGCACCATTGCCACCGGATCGAGTGCGTTCACTACCGGCGAACGGCTCGGGGTGCTCCAACTCCAGGAAGCCTCACTCCGCACGGCGCTGGCAGGGGCAGGGGCGGAAGACCAACCCGAATTGTTCGACCAGCTCGCGGCCAATCTTGTCGCCCAGTTGAAAATGTCGCGGAACCAAGGATCTGCCTTGACCGACGAGACCAATACCACGCTGCAAGAACTGGAAGACCTCCAAACCCAGGCGTTGGCGGCGGCGGTGGCCCAGCGGAACATCGAACGGGACATGAACAACACCCTGACTTCCATCGATAATCGCATCGAAGCAGATACCGATTTGATCACGAGTTTGCAAGAAGAGGCGAACCGTATTAATAGCGCTGCTAAGATCGCTATCGAAGCCGCGCAGGATCGGTCTACCGCTGCGGTGGATCAGATGCGTAGGGAGACAGTTGCGAGATTGCACGCACTCCACATCCGCGAAATGCAGGTCTGGAGGGGGATTGAAATTAAATCTCAGCAGAGATTCTTGGCAGAGCAGGACATGAATCAAAAATTGGAAGGTACTCTTAATAGCCTCGACGAGACGATTGAAACACTGAACATCCACCTTACCGACCTGACTAATCCCCCCGCGCCGAACGGGAATAACCAGACGGGTGGGAATAACTGGAATAACTGGAATAACTGGCAGGGATTCACGTCCGCAGCATCAGGGTACAGCGGTATGGTGTCACGACCAACCTGGTTTCAGGTCGCGGAACGGGGACCAGAGCATGTACAGGTTACGCCCGTCGGAGAGTCGGTGCCTGGGCCGCTGCATCTGACCATCGCCCCCACAATCAATGTTTCTGGTGCCGCAAATGGAAAAGCCGTCGGGCAGCAGGTGTACCGGCAAATCGAAGATGGTATCATCAGGTCGATGGAGAGCGGACGGCTGCGCGGCGTCCTGAAGAAAGGACATTAATGGACCTACGCTACGCGACAGAATTTTTGTCCTATACGGTGACAGCCAGTGATGCCGTCTCTGCGGACTACCCCGTCACGAATCTGAACAGCGATTCGGCCAATCCGATTTTAGAGCAGTATCGGTCTCTTAATGCGTCAGGCACAAAGACGCTGACATTGGATTTCGGGGCTGCGAAAACGATTGTCTTGACCGCCGTTCTCGGCACGAATTTCACGGCGATGACGCTCGCTGGCACCGCGAAGACGTTGACGAAGAATGCCCTCACCTCCCACTATGGCAATGCCCTCCTGCAAACCGTCAGCGCATCGAATACGATGGTGGTGGTGGTCAGCGTTGCCACGCCTATCGATAGTGCGGGGTACTTCAAAATCGGTCAGATTTTATGTGTCGAAACGGGCAAATTGAATGTCTTGAGCCGGGGGATGCTGGCAGGGGCAACGATCAAGGTCATAGATCCCGTTTTAGAGGCCGGAACGGACGTACAAGACCTGATTCCCGGCGATGCCTACCGCACACTGCAATTTAGCGATGAGGTCGAATATGCGGCAGGAACGGGCGATTTTGATGCCCTCCGTGCAATCAGCCCGGCCACCAAAATTATGATCGTGGATCTGGATTCGCCATCACAGCTACCCGTCTTTTACGGACGACGGATGTCGGCAGAGGAGAGTATTAGTCTCGGCAGCACCATGCAAAGTGGATCAATGGAATTTTTAGAATTGATCTAAACAAGAGGAGTCTACGATGGCAGCGCAGTTAAACGGAGAAATGGGGTTATTGGACCGGATTCGGGCACAGTATACGACGACGGAAGATATCGACATCCAGCTAAAAATATTAGAGATCCAGCAGCGCGAAGCCCAAGCGGCATGCCTGGCGGCACAAAAACAAGCTGAGACCTTAGCGTGGCAAATGGCCGTCTTGCAGGATCATCGAGGGACGTTGGGGCAGGAGGAGAACAATGGCGACAACACTTAGCAATCTCAACAGCCTCCCCATTGCGGACGTGGGGACCAAGACCGAAAACTGGGCGTTGATGATCAATAATCTGTTTTCGTACATCGACACGCTCGAAGCCGGAACTGCTGCCCACCCGAATGTTGTCACAGCGGCACTCAAGGTCACGGCAGGGGCAGGGGCCAATAAGATCCTCCAGAGTGATGCGGACGGAGATCTCACCTATACGCTCACCCCGAATCTGACATCTCTCGAAATCGATACGCTCAAGGTCACCACCTCCGCTGGTGCCAATAAGCTCCTCGTTTCCGATGCGGATGGAGATCTGACATACACCCTCACGCCTAATTTGACTTCCCTTGAAGTTGATACATTAAAAGTCACAACTTCCGCTGGTGCCAATAAATTGCTCGTCTCTGACGCCGACGGGGATCTGACTTACACCCTAACACCTAATTTGACCTCACTTGAGGTAGACACACTCAAAGTGACAACTGGTGCTGGTGCCAATTCCGTACTCGTGAGCGATGCGGACGGAGACGCATCGTGGACCCTGACCCCGAACCTGACCTCACTGGAAGTTGACACACTCAAAGTGACCACTGGTGCGGCAGCCAACAAATTGTTGAGTTCCGACGCGGACGGTGATTGCGCGTGGACTGCCACACCAACTCTCACTACCTTGGAAGTCGGCACGGTCAAAATAACGGGCGGCTCACCGGGCGCTGGAAAAATCCTCCAAAGCGACGCCGACGGTGACGCGACTTGGGAGACGGCCTCAGGTGGAGGAGGGGGCGACTTCAGCAACGGAGGAGATGCGGGGGGCGCTGCTCGCACGCTAGGAAATACAGATGCCTACGACCTCGGGTTTGAAACAACCAATGTGACGCGCATGACGATTCAAGCGGCGGGCAGAGTGGGCATTGGTGCGGGTACGCCCACAGACGGGACACTGCATGTGATATCCGGCACGGCAGGAACTGTGGCCGCTGATGGCGGGGCGGACGAGTTAGTGCTAGAGGGGACGGAGTGCGGCATGACCATTTTATCCAACGACGATCAATCAAGCTCAATTTTTTTCGGCTCGCCGGGTGGCAGCTCTCGGGATGCGCGGATCGCATGGAATCATGATGGCGACCTTTTTAAGCTTGGATCAAACAAGGCCGGGGGCGTGCTCCAACTTACGTCGGGTAACGGCACGGTGGGATTGACAATTGATGCCGCGAGCGAGGTGGGGATTGGAACCGCTGCTCCTGCCGCGCCACTGCATGTGGTCGGCACAACCTATTTCTCGGACGACCAGGTGAATATTTTTGACACCAGCGCCAGCGGCGTGGTTGCGCCCGCAGGTAGTGGGATGCTCCATATTGATATCGGCACGACTGCCACGTTCAGCCGCGCTATCACAGTCCACAGCGCACGCGCTGACGCCTATGGGCAGATGCACGCTTTTGACCAGCGCTCGGCTTCACCTGCAAACAACGATGTCGTGACGAGCTTTGATATGCGTACTGTCGGTGCTGATGATACGTACTATGTGTCGTCGGGCGCGATCAAACACCGCACAACAAATATCGGATCACTGGGTGGAGACGGACTTGTGGATGGGTACTCAAGCGACTGGCTTTTTTACTGCTGCAACGGCGTTGACGCTGCGGGTGCTTATAACGGGGCGGTAGCCCCAAATGTGTACGGGCAGCTAACCGCTGCTGGCGTGTGGACAGACTCCTCCGCTGGCATCAACAAACTGTTTGACGACAATTATACAGACCGCTATGGCACCATTTGTGACACCCTCAGTGCGCTGAGAATTTGCACATACCGTGCAGCCAACGGGCCGGAGGATCGGCCCTATTCGTTCGGCACGTCCGCGGAAGAATTTTACGAGATATTTGGGATCGGGGAGGAGCCGAGGATGGTGACAAACAAGGACGGCGAGGGGGAATACCGGGCGGGTATCGCAGCCAAAGAGCCAGCCTTTCTTGCGCTTGCGGCGTGCCAAGAATTACACGCCCGTCTCAAGGCCCTAGAGGAGGAGTAGGACAATGCTAAAATTGAACACGCCTATCACTGTGGGTGACAGAACGTATACGCACGCTAAACTGGTATCGGCAAGTTGGCGTGCAAACGCGGAATCGCTGGAGCGGCTACGGTATCAGCTTTGTACTGTCGAGGGCGGAATCATCAGGATCGGGAGTATCGTTTACAACGATCTGGTTGACGCTGCGCCACCCGCGCAGCCTACTGTAACTGACGCACCGACGGCTTTTATCATAGACAGGGTCCAGAACAACGAAGGCTCCGCAGATATCTTTTCCGGCTTGCATGGGATCGATGCTCTGATCGATACTTACCTGGCGGACCAACCGCCTCAAGTCTTCCAAGACGGGGAAACGACAACCGTGCTTGCGGCGACTGTCGAAGCTGCCCCTGCTGGCGAACTCCCAGCGCGTGAAATCATCGATAACCGCACAGAGGACTAAATGGCAGACGCCCCACATCAACAAATCACGTTGACCGTCGATGGGACGACGTACAAGGCGGCGTTCAAACGCCATCCTGATGTGCCCGATTACCCGGCGCGGCTAATTGGTCCGTTCGGGGCATGGGAAGAAAGCCTCCCCTTACCAATGGACGGGTTTCTGCCGGAACGGTCTGTCGAAGTCCGGTTCCGTAATTACGATCAGGCCCCCACATATGGTCCACCGTCCGCATATGGCTTACCTACTCGATATTCCGGCGGCTTCGAGGCGACATTAGATGGTATCCGTCTAGACGGGACGCTGATCGGACAAACGGCGATGGCGCGACTGCGTAATGTGTCCGGCGGAAGCGACATCCGGCGTATCGATGGTGTCGTGACGGAAGAAGGCGACACGGATAATACGTCTGGGACGTTTCGGATCGGGACGGTGGATACGGCTTTGTTTGAACAAGAATTACCGCGCCAAAAAATCAGAGATCTTTTCGACGCTGCCGTGCTGACCAGAGGGTCCATCGAAGAGGCGGACCCGCCAGTATACGTATGTTGTGGCGTGAGCCGAAAAGTGCCGCTTGTCCAACTCGTTGCTGATGGGACAAAGTGGGGCGTGGTACGGTCACCAGCGAGCGGCACGCTGACCTGGACAACTGTGTACCTCAACAAAGCGGTCCTCCTCCCCAGCGAATACACCGTCACCACCGAGACCATTGACGGCAAATCGGTGAAGTACATCACACTCGATGATGAACCCAATGCCGATGAGCAAATCCTGATGCATGCGGATCTCACATCCACCGAATTCAGAAATACTCTCGAATTTGTGAAGTTCTTGTTATCGGACCCGGACTACGGCCTCTCCCCCGCACAGAGCGTGAATGCTGCGGCGTTTACGACGGAAAGTAATGTCCTCCATGCGTTATCCTATGCTGCGACAGGTGGTCTCTATGAACGGTTTCCCGCCCAGGATTTGTTCTTACAGCTCTTGGTGCGCGGCACGTATCTTTCCCGCAATACCTCAAATGAGTGGTATCCCGTCGTGGATCAAGCGTCGGCGCATCCTGCATCAAGTCTCCCTTTTCAGATGGGCGCATCAGGTGGTGTGCAGACCATCATTCCCGATTCTCTTGTCTCCCGGCGCGGCAACGTGCATGATCTCACCAAAACATTAGAGGTGGGTTTTGCCTTTGATCCTGGGTTTGACGGCAGTGGCAAATATCTCGGGCTTGCGACAAAAACCGTCACGCAACTCGGCACTGTCCGCCGATGGGACAATCCGTTTTTGGACCGGACCACCGCCGAGAAAGAATGCGGCTATGCGCTCAGCGCACTGCGTCTACAGGATCGTGTCCTCGATTGTGACATCGATCTCCGTGGACAAGCGCTGGTCCTGGGAGAAGTGGTGACGGCCAATATCCCCCACCGGACCATTTCAGGATCACGGATGATCCGGTCTCTCGGCATGTCCTGGTCCGGCGATGAAGCGAGCGCCCACATATCCGGCGGATATTCGTGTAGTACCGTGCCGTATGATGCGTCAATTTATACGGCGACGGCGGACCCCGCCGATACCGTGCTGTTACCGGGCGCAGCGGAGGTCACTGATTATTCCCACACCGTGCCGGGGCCTGGGACCAGTTTTGCTGCGGCTACCACTACGACCAGGGCGACTGATGGGACCGTCATTGCCCATGTGACGCTGACGGTGACACCCCCTGCCGTCAATCGGACGGATATTATTTTTGTCGTGTATCCAAACGGAAGTGCGGTCAGCAAGGAGCGGCGGGTCATCGAGATAACAGGGGCAGGCGCACATACGACAACCTTCGACCTGGAGCCTGGTCTCACCCTCGATTATCAAGCCGTCATCCTCAACAGCAACAACGTCGATGGGAAGCGCAGCTCGACACCTGTGACCCTCAGTGCGCAATCGACAGGAGCACCGGTGGCTCCCGCTGTCCCTCAAAATCCCTCCGCAACAGCGGCTATCGAATCTATTGTCTTGGATTGGGACGATAATACTGAATCGGATTTCAGTGAATATCAGGTCTTCCGTGCAAATGGGGATTCTTTTCCTGGCGGCACGCCTTTAGCTGAAGTACGGGCGTCTCAATTTATCGATGGCCTTGCTGGGACAACCCGGCGGTACTACTGGATTAAAGCCGTCAATACAACGGAGTTAAAATCAGCAGCAACATCGTCCGTTAATGCCACGGGCTCGGCGGGAGCATCGACTACTGCACCCAGCAACCCAGCAGCAATCTCAAAAAACGCCGAAGGCACGTACAATGCCCTTGACGGGACGGCCTTTTCTTTCATCGTGGTGAACGTCCCCGGCATGCCAAGTGGGGCAAGTGTTATCAATATCTTGTACCGCAGAAATGGCACATCCCAATATCAAATTGCCGACCAGCTAAGTTCCGGCAGCGGGACTTCTCGGGTCGATGATCTCACGCCCGGCGTACAGTATGAATTTGCGGCACAAGCCTGGTCGAGCGGAGCAGGGGCGAGTGCGATTATAGGCGCGTCGGATGATCCCTATACGGCGGTAGGTGATACCACCGCACCCGGTACTGTCGCAAGTGTCGCAGCTACTGCTGGCACCGGTAAAAGCATTGAGGCGTCATGGACCGTGCTTGCTGATGCCACACTCGCGGAATATATCATTTACCGTAACACGTCCGCCAACCCAGGGTCCGACAGTGATCCGGCAGTTCACGAGCATGCGCGGGTGCGGACCAATCGGTTTACCGATACCAATGTCGCCTATAGCACGACCTACCACTACCGAGTGAAAGCCATCGACCACAGCGGCAACGTGTCTTCGGCTTTTAGCAACAACGCCAGCGCTGCCGTCACAAAGGTAGACACCCCCGATATCGAAGATGGGGCCGTGCAGAACTTGCAAGTGCATAACGACCTGAGTGCGGCGAAAATCACAACAGGTGACCTGACGGTCACTTCCGGTAATGTCCGAATTTCAGCAACCGGGGATTCCGCTATTAGCATCAACTTCGGCTCAAGTTTCGCAAAGATCAAGTGGTGGGCGAGCGCGTTTTCCGGTGACGAGGCAGCACATATCGGTGCGGGTGATGTCTTTGCAACTCATGGGTTTAAGGGAATGCAACTGGTTGTACGAAACACCAGCTATGATATACGACTCGGCACTTCAGGTGAGCGGTTTGCAAATTTGGGGCTGTTTTTTGACGGGGACATTAAAGCGTCTGAACATATTTTCGACGGGACAACTGCCGCCGCAAGTAGTTCCACCGTCACCGTGACTACGCCGAGTGGAACAACCGCGCTCGCACTCCCTAACCGCCGCATCAAGATTGATACAACGACGGGTGGACCGTATTATATTTGGTGCTCCGAGTCGTAAAGGAATCCGATGAGCAATACTTGTCCCGATGGCCACAAATCTCAAACCGCCGAGCATGCGAAGGTGATGGCGATCATTGACGCGGACGGCGAGCCGCAGAAGGTCACTCGGGGGTATTGGGTGGTCTGGACGTGTCAAATCAATACGCTGCAACATGTGATCGAGATGGGACTCACGTCGTGTTACCATCTCGACGCTGACGGGTGTCATCCAAACCTCACCGATTCCGACCCGCAAATGACGCACGTCACACTCGTGGATGCAGTCGATGAGGCATACGGCAAGAACCCGTGGGTCGAGCTGCTCGCAATGGTGGATGGGAACCCCTTCGCCATCTCACCGCAGGTGGTGATCGATTACGTGGCGAATGCCGGGATTCTCCCCACGGTCCCTGAGGAGGCTGAATGACACACGTACACGCAATCCAAGTACACATCGCTGGCGCGAAGAAAACACAGGTCCATACAGCGGGAGTCATCGCAACACAGGTGCTCACATGACACTCACAATTGATACAACACCAGGCCCCACGGAAAGCGATTCAACCGGGTATGCCGGACGGGGATTTACTATTCTCGCACGGATCGTAGGACACGACGGTGCCGCCATCACACAGAGTGCAACCTCTAGCATTACGTATGCCGTCTATGACCGCACCAGTAACGCCCCGCAGACAGCCACCACCACCGGCTCGATGACGGTAGCCAGCGTGGTCTTTGATACGCTCCAGACGGACGCACGATGGATAGCCGATACCACTGGATACAATTTTCGATACGATGCGGTAGGATCAATCGTCCCAACAGCCGGACGAGTCTATCGGCTGATTGTGACCTTCACGCCATCATCGGGACAGGCATTCCAGGCGGTGTGGGACCACGCGACACTGAGCAGCTATTAGGGGGAGTACAATATGTTACGAGTGATATCCGATGCGGTAACGCACCAGTACCGCGCACCGGACGGGCATGTATTCGATTCACTCGCCGAAGCGGAGCGTCACCACGCCGCCGCTATTATTTTGACAATCATCATGGACGGAGAAAAGTCATCCAAAAAGCAAAAGATCTTTGCTGACCGGGTGGCGCAGCAAGCCGCCAGACTGATGCCGATATTGCAGCATCTCGCGGAGGCTGAACATGACGAAACTAGCGGACCTGATACTAGCAGCGAACAATGAGGGCCAGGAGGAATCGTCGGATGACGAAGAAATCAGTGAAGAAGTCAATGAAGACATGTGTGAAGTCCACTATGTCCAGTGGATCGATTCCGCCTCCCTCACAAGCCCGTGGAGTTCTCCGCAAGACATTGCGGATTTAGAACCCGCCATTGTCCATACCGTCGGGTTTCTCGTCAACGAAACCAATGATTTTATCACCCTAGTCTCGTCCGTGACGGACGACGCTGCTGGGGGCGATGTCACCATCCCGAAGGTCTCTATCAAAGACCGCCGCGTGGTGTAGCCGAAAGGGGAGTCGGAAGGGGGGAGTTATGCTCCTCGCATTTTTATCAGATATCCATTTTGATCACGAATGCCCCTACGCCTGGGCACTTACAAAAGCGATCCTGAAAGATCTGCCCATCGATCATGTCATCCTGGGCGGGGATGTTATTGACCTGGGACCACTTTCTATTTTCAAAGCCGCCCCGCATGAGAAACTCGCGTTAGGGGATCAGATCCGACACTCCCGCAAAGAACTCCGCGCCCTGCGGAACACTGTGGGTGATATTCCCATCACCTATTTTAACGGCAATCACGAAGAGCGACTGGAATATCACATCTGGCAACGCACGCCAGAACTGGCCGCGCTACAGGAAGAGGATCTCAACATTCTCACCATGAATCATCTGTTTCAATTTGACGCGACGGATATCCTCCATGTGCGACAGACACCCATGCGTGTCAAAAAGATGTGGTTTTTCCACGGGCATGAAATCAACACACGAGCGGCCCATGTGGCAAAAATGAATTTTATGCATCGGAGCGGCAATTCGATGTGTGGTCATCACCACCGCTTTGATTCGTACTATCATCAGGAATTTTCTCACAGTCAGTCGATCCTGGGCAGTTTTGTGAATGCGACGTTAGAACAGATCCCCGCAATCCATGATGTCCGCAATACGTCGCGGTGGATTGGGTACAGTAAATGGCAAAACGGATTTAGCCTGATTGATTTCTCTGAAGGGGGATATTTTCGCGTCGAGCAGCTTCTCTATATCAAGGAAGCGGCTTCGCGCATGCGGACGCACGTGTACGGGAAGGTCTATCGGGCAGTACGGAAAAAGAACAAAATCGACGTGGTCACCCTCTAGGTGCGGAGTCGTAATGATACAAACATATGGTTGACGAAGAGTGCGCCGTCCATATCATCCGGGGACCATTGTCCTGCCTGACATGCAAAGCCCATTTGCAAGAATTCGATTGTACCTTCCTGATCGATGGTATGGGGGAGTGCGAGAATCTGGTCTCGACTGTCGGTCCGCGAGACGTGATGGTGCTGCGGTGTACGTACTGTCATAGCATATTCCATTTTATCGCAGGTATCGAGTTCCGTGATTTCTCCCACACCGTACACTAATAACAATCGCCTCGAGCACCTCTTTTAAGTCCCTGTTTTTACGGACTATTCAAATTAATACGATAATTGAATTAATATGACCCTTTGACATCGGGGAGCATTGCTGAGTGGTTGAGCGGGACGACGGGCTCTGCCGCCCAATACGCAGTCCGAGTATAGCCGGGAGAAAGGCCCAAGACCTCACAGCACCAACAAAACGAAAACGCAGCGCGGCTCTCTGAACGCACCCACTGTCGGTCAACCCGGTGCTGTGTTTTTGTTTTTCGCCCTCCGTCGTAATGACATTGGATGAGTCGGTAACGGAGGAAAAAAGCGTCGTACATCAGACGCTGCACTAGACGATATTCGCCCATGTCCTGCCAGGCAGGCGAAGATGGGCGGGAGGCATCCTCGACAGCAGGGTCAATAAAGCTCGGGGCCACAGCTACCCCCATGACCTCCGCCGCACACGGGTGAGAATGTTTCGGGCTGTTCGATTCTGGCGAGTGCTAGGCTGAAGGAATCCCTGGAATAACTTCCGGATATAGGAGGGCTCTACTCCCGCAAACTCACAGACTGAGGGGAACCCCTCTTCGTCTGAATTGACCCAGGCAATCGCTTCGTCCCGTAACCGCATTCGGCCAGCGGGACGGTCTTGTGAGACACGATCTCTCACATAGGCACCCATCAGCACGCAACGCAATGCTTCCGCGAGAACGGCTTGCCAAAGATGTTGTTCCGGCGACGTGGCTTGGAGAGGGGCAACTCCGGCAATGTCGAGTACGTCGATGGATGGTCCTCGGCCTTGCCACGCTTTAGTCGGCCATGCCGTGAGGCCCAACAGTGGTGATTTCCGCCGCACGTATCGTGACCCAGACCCCTGACTTTTCTTTGTCAGGGGTCGGGAACTCGTCTGTAAATCCGCATACGTACCGCCTTGTATCATCCGGCATCACACCTCTATCCACCAACCCATCAATGATAATCTTGCGACCTCCGGCGGCGACGTTATCCAAATCCCGTCTTCCGTGTTTTTCTATCCACCGGAATATCAGTATAACAGGATACGCTGGGGGCGCGATAATCCGTGCCTCTATTAGCGCAGCCATCACCCGTCCTTTATGGGCGTCATGTTCCTTTTTGTAGACGGACCAATGTTTCTTCGCCCAGCCCAGCCATTGGTTTTCTGACGGAAAAACGCCGGGGATAAAAAACTGCTGATCCTTTGGAGATGCCGCTTGGCTCATTCAATAGACCAGCCGATATACAGACTACGACACGGGTCGCATCTCCAGGATTTGTGCTGTGGCGTGTCCATTAGATACATCGCCTGGTTGCACGCTGGGCACGGGCGTCTTACTCGTTCCCAGTTTCTGATTTTTGTCGCGTGATATTTTGTCCCTGACCCACTGCCGTCGCCTTTGTTCCCATCTGCGATCTTGACCTTCATGGATTTGCAGCTCCTCGAATGCCGTATGTTGCGTGCGCTGGAGACTCGGACGGGGTTCGGGATACTCTGCGCCTACAATGGTTTCAATGGCCTCATACATGTTCGCGGGTCGCACATACCGGGAGAGGCGGTGGAATTCCTCCATAATAGCGTCCCAGTAGTCCGTCGATACTTCCAGGAGCGGCCGATAGTAGGCGCGGAGGATAGTCCCTCGTTCCAATTTCGAGAAGCCTTTTGTAATATGCGGATACACGCACCGAATTTCATCGGAAATCCCCTGCACCCGTGCGTTTGTTTTTTGGACTTTCATAATCTCTCCTTACGCGAATATGAGATAGGCGATCGTCATCCCACTGAACAGGGTAAACAGGAATCGCCACCCTCGGTTCTCTGTTTCCACCCTATACATATGACAGTCGCGGCAATACCCATCCTCCCGTGCAGCGACGAACGTGGGGTGGTGGTCATTTTTGCACGCCACACGGCGGAATTCGTTGAGTGTCTCAGCGCGGTTACTATTCATAGTATACTTTCCCATCTGATCTTAGATTCAGCCGGAAACAATCCAATCTGTCGAGGGCGACTAGGGCAATCCCATTCCCCTCTCATTTTCAGGGGCGTTGATTGCCATCCCGCTGCTTTCAGCGAGGTGCCTGGCTCTGACGCCAGCGTGTAGGTGATAATAAGTCTATAGCCCATCGCCTTAGCGGCACGACGCGCTGCACCATACAACATAGAGGCGGCGTTGCGCCGTCCATTAGTACAGCAGCGGGTAGCTTCTGCTGTCCAGCCATTGTCTAGATTACGGGCTACGGGACGACCTACGGTAATTACACCCTCCAAAGAAGTTCCATCCACCACTCCAATAGAGAATTTATGTCCGATAGAGGGTTTATGGTGTCGGTGATAAGCCTTAACGTAAGCACTAGCTTCTCTCAGCGTGATAGGCTTGAGACGCAAGTGACCGTCCTCATTAGGCATAGTCCATCTCCTCTACGGCGGCGAGATTATCAAATCGTGTCCACACCGGAGTGAATCGGACTTTGACTGATCCGGTTGGGCCGTTGCGATGTTTGGCAACGATCAACTCTGCGATACCAGTGTCCAGACTGTCAGGATTGACCATCTCATCGCGATATAAAAAAATCACGAGATCCGCATCCTGCTCGATCTGGCCAGACTCACGTAGATCCGCCAATACCGGCCGTTTATCTGTCCGCAATTCGCTCTGGCGGTTCAACTGCGCGAGAGCGACAATGGGAATATCGAGTTCTTTTGCGAGGCCCTTCAGACCACGCGAAATCTCTGCAATTTCTTGTTGCCGCCCATCTCGCCGCTGACCGCGCATCAGTTGGAGGTAGTCGATCACGATTAACGACACCTCTTTTTCTCGTGTCAGTGATCGCGCCATGGCGCGGATATTGTCGAGGGTGAGATCACTCCGGTCTTCAATGACCACGGGGAGCGGTGAATTCCGCAGGGCGGATTCTGCTAGACGATTACGCTCTTCCGCATTCATGCGCCCAGCCCGAACCACGTTCGAGTCAATACGGGCATCACTGCAGAGGATGCGTTGTGTAATCGCTGCCCGTGCCATTTCCAAGGAGAAAAAGGCGACCCGTTTCCCCGTCTCGCGTGCGGTCCGTATCGCGATTTGTAAGGCGAGTGATGTCTTCCCGAGCCCTGGTCGCGCAGCAATCACAACGAGCTCGGAATCCTGAAATCCGCAGGTAATGCGATCCAGATCAATCAGTCCGGACGGGAGTCCGGTCAGCTCTCCGGTATGGCCATCAAGCGCATCGACTTTCTCTAACGTCTCACGAATCGACTGTTCCAGCGTCCAGTAGGTTGGACGGCCGATAGTCGCCCGGTCTCGGACAATGTCCTCAATCGCCCCCAGCGCATCGAGTTTTCGATCTCCATCTGCGACTTCCAGCACTTTCTGCGCCTGACGATCTGCCGCTCTGCGCTTCGCGTCTTCCAGTGTGAGCTTGAGGTAATCCCCGTAATTAGCCGCACTCGGGACGGCCTCCTGTACGGTGAGTAGATAGGTGACCCCGCCAATGCTGTCTAACTCTCGTGCCGTGCGGAGCCCATGCTCGACGGTCACCAGATCGATAGCATCGCGTTGGTCGCCTAACTGACACATCGACTCCCATATTTTACGATGCGGTAGATAGCCGAAATCATCGGGTTCGACTTGCGTGCGGCACGCATCCAGGACCGTGTTGTCCATCAGGATGCACGAGAGGAGGGCAGCTTCGTGGCTATACGTCTCCATGGCACGCTCCACCCACCTCACCCACTTTAGCCACGTCGGTCATCTCATCCTCAATATCGAGATCGTCGTCTATCTCGTCCACGATATGTTCGGTCATGGGCGGTTGGGGCGTATCCAGGTAGATTTTACACAATAAGAAGTCGGCGATGCGGGGGATGTACTGCCCGTCATCCGCCGTCCAGTTAGGCGAAGCCAGCCACCGTGCGATTCCGGATAGGATTGGCACCGTATGATTCCACCCCTGAATCTTATTCCACGCCCGTTCGGCATCACCCATCCGCACCCGCTTGCCGATAGGGTATGCCTCCCATACGGGGATGAATCGTTCGGGATAAGCCGCAATTGATGTTTCTCCCGCGCCCACCACACTTTCTTTGTTGGTTTTCTCTTGGTGTATAGTCTTGTCTTGTATAGTCTTGTCTTGTTGTCGCCGCCGTTTTTGTTTTTTGGCTATTTGGTTTGTATGATATTCCGGGTACTTAACTACGAGAACAGACCCACTTTGTCGTGTAATCCATTGACGTTCCTCCATGAAATCCAGCGCATTTCGGATACATTTCACTGCTGTACTGGGCCGCTTTGAGTTGGAAATGTACGCCAATTGTAGCGCGATCTCGTCGTAGGTGCCTTTGATGACACCTTCGTGCCGGTCAGCCTGGGAGAGCATTTCGATCCAGACCAGCGCCATCCAGTCGTGGTACTGCTCACGGAGAGATCGGATTTCAGGATCGCGGTTAAACTCGTGGGATATGCGGTGCCAATTATATCGTAGCGCCATGCTCGTGGTACTCCTCAGTGCAAAATGAACTTCCTATCAGGTTGTTGTACGGGCCAGAGGGCCGAAAGGATGTAAAGCCCTCTGGTCCCGTTATGGCGGACGACAAGGAGGCGGGGGAGATGAAACCGACCCCCGTCGTCCGCTCCCCAGGCATCCGAGAGGGGTACTCGGGGTGCCGTGAGATGCAATCATTGTGACCCCTACAGTCAGAACGGGATGTCATCGGATGGGGCTTCCGTCCCATGATCACCGAGAGCTTCTAATGCCCGTTCCGCCTCTTCATTGCAGGCGTCCATCACGGCTTTATCCTCAATCCATATATACCGCTGACGCTTCTCATCGCCGTTTTTATCGGTGTAGACTTCCCCCTCCGGGAAGCCAACAAATGGTCCATGCATACCATCAACGATCCGACAATTATTGATTGTGACCGGCCCGATGGTGACATTGCAAAATGCTTTAAGTTTTGAGCCCTCTTTCCCCTTGTACGGACGCACCCGTGCCGGATCGATGGACACATCAATTTCGGTCGCCATTTGATCCCTCCTCTGCTATGTGGTTGATAATGTCATCGGCCTGGTCGCCGGAATGTTCCCGATATGCCATGTTATCATGTTCTTCCACAGTTGCTAAGAGTGCGTTCCCTTTTTTCCGGGGTAAGACCTTCATTAGTCGTTTTAAGACGGTCTTTTTTGCCATCTCGTCAAAATGGTTCCGCCAAGCGGTGCTCTTCCCGCCGGGCGCTAAATTTCGGATCTCCTCGATTTCCTCGACGGTCATCGACTCCCAGAGTGTCCGCCCACTGCCCTCCAAGATCGCGAGGGCGTAATAGTCGGTGATCTCGCCGCGCTCTGGGCCCATTGCAGGTTTGTGCCGAATGAATGCCTGTGATCCGCGATCACAGTCCCACTCGTCTCCCTCCCGCCGTACGCCAGCGTTAATCGACTCGATGACCGCTCCACGGTATAAGGCACCAATCATGCCCTTGTAGCCGACCTCAAGGGTGAGGGTTTTTCCTCGCGGCACCAAATAGACTTCTCCGTCCCGCAGTTCAAACCCGAGTGTGGCAAGCTGGACAGCGACCTGCCCAACAGACCGCCCATCGCATTGCGCGATGCGGGGGTTATTCCGGGCTGCGCCCAGTAATTGCTGACAGAGGCGTTTAGCTTGTTGTTCGCTCCCGTCCTCCATGGATTCCACGAGTGTCGGAACTAAGCCGTGTAAAAATTCGCTGAGACTAGCCATTGATATCCTCCCTGAATTTGAGTGCAATACGACGTGTTCCTGGGGTTTCTGTGGTGTGGCGTTGGACAAGATCTGCAGTTTTGTCCTGCCCTAAGACATCCTCTACTGAGGCAACAAATGTGCGTATGTCGATCTTCTGAGACGGCTTTGTCCGTCGATACGTCAGGACGAATTCCTCACTTTCAAATCCTGTGGCGTCCCCTATCTTTTTGGCAAATCCTTGTTTGAGATGCTCTTTTTCGGTTTTCAGATCTCGTTCCTCCGCAAGGATATCGCGGTAGCGACGGGCATCGACGGTGACCGCCTCGGGGGGGACCAACATTTCCTCCGTGATGTCCTCGAATAGGTTTGAGAGATAGGCGGATGTTTGCGGCGATCCGTCAAGATCGGGCTCTTCATCGCCAAGGATGTAGCGGTCCAGATAGGCTTGACACTGGTCAACCAAGGTTTTGTGGAGTTCTGCGTTGGCGACGAGGTTATATTCATAGTAGCGGTTGCCCACCCAGGCGGCGATATCCCATCGTGGGATTTGCATCGCAATCATACACCAGTGTGCCTGCAGAAAAGCGTGGTTGGCAGGTTTCTCTTCGGACCAGTAGCGTTGACTGCCAAGGACGTATTTGCACTCCAGACCGCAGGAGCGATCGGCATAGACACGGTCAGGGGTACAAGCGATCCAGGGGTGCTGGGGATGGGTCACCAGCTGGTATCGGCCAGGATCGATCAACTCGACACCGTCATGTCTGCTGACGTAATCGTCCACGATGCGCGGCTCCATTTCCACGCCGAGACGCATAGCTGGGCTGGGCGGACCATCTTCCTCTCGGCCCAATTTATCGCGCCAAACAGAGTGGGGTGATCCCCACGGGGCCAGCCCTAAGATTTTTGCCACATCGGTTGCGGTAATGCACTTACGGCGTTGTGCTAACCAGGTCTCTTTCTGTTCCATCGGTACTCCCTTCGGTGATGACGTCCAGTAACGGGATTGCGTGTTCGCGGCGGTCCTCCATCAATTGCCGTGGGGGACTGGATGCCGGAATCCACATCGATATCGGGTGGGACGTGTAGCTCCCACATCCAGGACAACACGGATCGTTAATGTCGTAGATTTCCTGGCAAACGTCTGCAGGATTTTGACAGATCGAATTGCCGCATAAGACGGCTGTTGCGAGATGTAAACGAGTGGTCATTTCTTTACGTCCTCCATGTCGGTTAATATACGCCATGCTGCTGCTGCCACTGCCGGTACTTGTCCATTCCCAAGGGCTTTAAGTCGGTCCACCCGAGCGGCCACCCCATGAGCCACTCGACCCACGGCGGGTTCAGTTGCCCACCAGTTTGGTCTATTAGGCTTTCCCCGGTATGCGCCCCTCTCGCTCTCTTGTCGTCGGCTGTCTCCGGCGAGCCCCTGGTCGCATCGCCCGTGTTCGGTGTCGCCCATAGAGCCGTTATGCCTCTCAGATTCTTTTTTCGGTTGTCGTGTATTTGGCTCTTGCTGCCAACTGGTCCCGTCCCCTTGGAGTCGCTGGCCTTGGGGCTCGGCCACCGCACCGCATCCTGCAGGGTGATCTGCCGCTTGTGACCGCTGGGCCGAAGACGGCTGGGTGGAGTGGCTTCCGCCCCCCCGGCGGTGACCGCTTGGCGTCGGCCACATGTTCTGACGGGCCATCGTGTCCAGAGACGCAGCGGCCCTGTCCGCCCCATGCCCCCGCCCTGATTGGTGCCGTAGCTCACCGCACTCGGCGTCGGTAGCGAGTATCCAGAGCCGGTTCCGCTTATGCGGGGCACCAACATGGTGCGCTCCCAGCACTGTCCATCGTGCATCATACCGGATTTCGGCCAGGTCACGGAGGATCGTGTCAAAATATCCGCTGGAAATAAGTCCAGGGACGTTTTCCAAGAATGCGTAGCGGGGTCGAACGAGACGAATGGTATCCCTGGTGGACGGCCACATGTTACGTTCGTCGGTTGCCCCTTTGCGCTGCCCTGCGGTGGAGAAGGGTTGGCAGGGGAAACCTGCACTGACGACATCAACCAGGCCCGTATAGCTCGCGGCGTACCCGTCACTATTGAATGTTCGGATATCGCCAAAGATCGGAGCGGCGTCGAGGATGCCGTCGGCGATCCGCTGTCCGAGGATGCGCTGGCAATACGTGTTGTTTTCGACATATCCAATACACCTCCACCCTAACGTTCCCGTCCCTAAGAGGCCGCCTCCTACGCCTGAAAATAGGGACAGTTCTCTCACCCGAGCTGCCCTCTAGCTCCTGTCAGCTGACCCCTCGCTCGGGGGGTATAAGCGCAGTGCATGTCCGCGCGCAGGGTTGACGTCTTCTATGAGGTCGTGCTCCTCGATGAGCGTTTCTATAATTTGGCCGATCTTTTTGCTGTCGCCCCGTATGCGCTTTTTTAGCTCGCGCCGGGTGTACTCGCCGGGACGCGACACCACCTTGTGGCGCACTTTTGCCGCGAGCTCCATTTCGTATACGACCCACGGCGGCTCTGGGACGCCCACATCTTCGAGCAAAAAATCCAACCACAGCCAGGAGGTATCTACCACGCTCACGGCGCATTCTACGTCGGCGACGGTTATCGTATCCCGCTTGTCGAGCGCCGCGTACAGCATCGACAGCTTATGCGCATAGACGTGCAGGCGTTTGTATGCGTCCAGCTCCGGCGGCTGGTCTACGGCGTTCATTATCTCGGCCTCGAAGCGCTTGCCCCATTCCACCAGCCGTTCGGCCGCGTCGGGTGTATAGTGTGCCCAGATCGACGTTCGGCTCTGCCAGACCGGCGGCGGCCCGAGTGCCTGTTGGATCGGTGGTAGCCTTGCATAGTCCATCGACGCCCGGCCCGTATCGTGGAAGGCCCACCGCCGCTGCTCTCCCGGCAAAATCAAAAAACGATTGATAAACCCGCCCTGAATGAACCGCCGGTCTGTCTCCTCGCGGAACAGTCCTGTCGTTGTCGTCGCGCAGATCGTCAGCTCCGGGTTCGGATACACGATACGCCCACCTTTCTTATCCCGATCGGAGCGGTTTAGCTCTAGGTCGACGGGGAAGTCATACAGTTTATTAATGTCCTCTAACAGGTGTGAGTATGACATTTTCCCGAGTCGGGCTAGTTTAGACCACTCTTCACAGATCATCGTCGCCGGTTGCGGTGTTACGATAATCTCGCCGCCGTCACGCTCCACGTCCGCGATGAGGTTGCCGAGCGCTTGGCCTGACTGTGGGGAGTCTCCGGCCCGAACCGTTGGGGGGAGCAACGCCCGCGCTGTCTCTGTGCAAATAGATTTGCCTGCGCCGGTCCCACTCACCAGCAGGCCAAACACGTTACAATGTAGCGGCCCGTGGTATAGCGTGCGCACCGCGCGACCGAGCCAGGCGCTAGCCGCAACGGTTGCCCCTAGCCAGACCCCCCACGACCGGACACCGAGCGTATCGGCTACAGCGCTATAGTATGGCCCAGACCATACTGTGTCAGGACATAGCAAGTCCGGCGGCCCCGTCGGGGGCGCGGCTTCAACCGTTACCGTGGGCGTATACGCGAGCACGAGCGCAACATGTTCGCGCAACTCCTCTTCGCCGTATGAGGTCAAAAAGTCAGCGACGTCCCCTTTCTCTGCAAGCCCCGGTAGCGTACACACTACCACGCGACGTGCGACCGGCTCGAGCGCGGCCGCGACCTGCTGCATATGGGCACGCCCTGGGCTGTCGTTATCTGGCAAACATACCACTTCTTTGTCCAGGAAATGCGGCGCGAAATGCTCCGGCCATTTGCCCGCGCCCATCGGGTTCGTAGTGGCAGCGAACCCGAGATCGTGCAATAGGTCGCAATCTTTCTCGCCCTCGCATATGTAGACCCTGTCCGCGTCTAACAGCTCGGGCAGTCGATAGGGGACTGTTTCGACTCCGCGCGCATGCCACAGCCAACCCCCGTTCCCATCGGATTGCCGCTGCCTGAACGTTTTGGGCTCCAGGCGCACGACCTGATGCACCAGCGCCCCCGCCGCGTCGGTGTAGTCGTAGGTCTCGACGATCGTCGCCCCTGGCAGGTTCCCATTCCGCCGCGGTTGCGGCTTTGGAAGAAGCCCCGCCTCTCCCTGCTTTTTACGGTCGGTAAGGAGTTTGTCGAGATCATCCCTCGCGGTGCGCGGTTGCGGTTGCGGTTGCGGTTGCGGTTGCGAGTTATCATCGCGGCGCAGATCATCAGCGGACACGCCGACGCGCTCGCAAAATTTGAGCCAGCCACCGGCGTCTTGCGTGCCGCGATCAACCCAACACATTTTAGTAACATTTACGGCTAAGGAAGGATGCGTGTCCGGCCGCCACGGCACCGTGCCAAGATATTCACCCTCTTTTTTTGTCGCGGTCAGCCCTGGGACGTGGTCTCGCACAAGCCCCAAAAACCGCTCCGGCGTCACCGGCGGGCCTTCTTGTTGAGGGTCTTGCGTAGCTCGTGCAAGTCTCGCGCGCGCAGGAACGCGTCTTGTCCGGCGGCCCACTCCTCCGGCGACAAAAAGTGGGCGACGCAGGCGCCCGTCTCGCGGCCCATCTGTAGCACACACAGACGTCGAACCGGCGCGTCGTCGTGCTCCTCGTTGTAGGCGAGAGCATAGGCGGCCACTTGGATTTTGCTTTCGGCGTACACGGTATCCCCGCCGGACGTTTTCAGGTCGACGAGCGTCCGCACGCCGTCGATCTGACATATCAGGTCCGCGGTCCCACCATAGCGATACTGGGCCGACAAGACTTTAACCTCGGATGCTATCGGCTGCACCTCGGTTTGCCCCACCCACCGCTGGAAGTTGGCATAAGCCTGCATCGCGAATTCCGCATGGATCGGCGCGACCCTCGATAGGTCAGGCTCCGTCTCATTGACCCAGCATTGCACCAAATAATGCGCAGTGGCCCCTACGGCGGCAGCCGCGTCCCGTTCTTGGTTTTGGTCGCGGTCTTCCGCGTGTATCCGCTCGGCCCACCGTAGCAAGCCAGCCGTCTTCCACCCGATATTTTGCAAAACTGTTGTGACGGACGGCACCTGCTGACCGCCGATGTGGTACTTTTGGTGAACTTTTAATGTCCGAGTGAATTCGTCCCACTTCATCTCGACCTCCTCCTCTTCCGTTGGACTATAGGCCAGTCTCCCTGAATGATGTCCTGCGGGTCACCCCCGACCGCGTCGACGTCGCCTCAGCGCGGCACCGGCGCTGCTGTAGGTGCGCTCGGCGGCGGGGCGGCTGGGAGGCTCGACGGCACGGCCACGATCTCGACTGTATGACTATGCCCGTTGTATGCCTGCGGCAGTGGTACGCGGCGCAGGATTATCTGACGTCCGATCAGCGCATCGGTGTCAGGACTCGGCGCGACGATCCGCTGTAGCGCGCGCGTTTGTGTACGATTGCAGACAAAGCCCGGCGTTTTTTCGGCGAAATGCAAGACCAGTTTCGTCACGTACGCGGGCGCACGCGGGTCCTGCTCAGCCTTGCGGTTAGCCATCTCCTCGCGGCCACACTCTGTGACCGTGACCACTTCGCCGACGTCCGGGACATCGTCAGTGCTCATGTACTTCTTTTCTTCGACCACGAACTCATCCCAATCCATATCGCCTCCTCACGTCTCGCCCCGTCGCGTGCGGCGGGTACATCTGGTCGACAATGGGCGCCACTACGTCCCGCGCGTAGGCGCGCGCTGCTGTGACGTCAATGCCGAGCGTAGAACAAACCTCTGAAAACGAAAATAAACACGGCAGGTCTGGCCGTAAGACCCACCGCAGCGCATCGCGTGCGGCTAGTACATTTTGCCGTTTTGTCCCGACTGCCGCCCCTGTCCGGCCCCCTCGGTCGAGGTCGTCAAACGCCCGCATAAGCACCGCCCAGCAGATTTTCTCCGGCCCTGCCGCATGCCCCGTGAGCCGCGGCCCACGTATCGGAGCAGCCGACCGCCCGTGCGAGTGGGATTGGGAGTGTGGCAGGTCCGGCGGCAACAAATCGGCAGCCAGTAGCCTTTCGGCGGCGCGGTCGGCCATACGCGCCTGTAGGTATACCAGGCTCGCCACCGCCTCGCCACTCGCTGTGGCGGCCACCGGTCGTGATACAGTTTTGTTTTTGTTGCCCCCCATAGTCTGTAGGCACTCTACCTGTCCGGCAAGGGGGGGGTGCGGCGGGCGGCACCAGGAGAAGAGTGGCCCCCGCCGCGGAGAGAAGGTTGACCCCCATAGTACCCGACCCGCCTACCGCCGTCAAGAATTCCGCGGGCGTTATATTGTCCAGGCGACGATAGAGGCAGCCATCAGCGCGACCAACCCGATCACGATCAGCGCGACTTCGATCGGTACGCCCCGACAGCGGCCAGCATGCCAATTGTGGCACCGCTGACACTTCTTCTCCACGGTCACACGGGGCAGCTCGTGGAGCTGGCACACGCGCGGGACATACACCACGCCTACTGTCCGCCGTGTCGTCGTGCGGCATCCACACCCGTAATGTAAAACCATTTACCTCTCCTCCTCGCGCGGATGCGCCTCCGGCAGCAGGATTTGACGCCGCCTTTTGCTGTACGCACGGCGCCGGTGGTATCGCTGCTGTCGGTCCCAATGGTCTTGCTCGGCGGCTGACCGTCGCGCCAGACAGTATACCGCGGCCGATCCGCATACACTGCACACCCCTTTGCTACAGGCCGGACTAATTTGCCCGCAGCTCTCACAACCAAAACTCGTCGCTACCCGCATATTACCCCAATTCGTGCCCATGCCTAGACATAGGGTGGCCCGAGATCGTCCCGTACGGGCGATCCTCGGGGTTCGTTTTTTTAAGACTCCCCACCTAATCCACTGTCGGCGCGGCGAAAGACCAAAAGCGCCCGCGTCGGCCCTCTATGAGCCGCCACCATCCCGGAAGATTCTCGAGGTCAGGATGCGTCCCCGGCAGATGATACAGGCTCGGGTTCTTCGCGTAGAGGTGCCCGTTTTTTCGCGCCTCGTCGGCAATAAGATAGTGGCTTTCCTGCAAGATGCGCGCTGGTGCGACACACTGCGCATCTGCGCCCGGCTTCCGTACGGGCAGAAACGCGAAGTCGCCTTGGCGCACCATGCGGCCATAATCGCCGCCGAAAATCCAATCCTGGCAGGCGCGAACAACATTGCGACCGGATTTGATCGCGCTATGGATGACGCCCGCGCTGACCGGGTGCGCGAAATACGTTTCGTCCTCATTGCGTCCGATCAAGAAATACGATTTCCGCTGATTGCCCCACCCGTTTTTCCGTTGCCGGGTAAATCTGCGTATCTGTATGACAGCTAGCAGCCGACGACTATGGCAGTCCCGTCCGTACCCGTAATAGTCGTAATTCGTCGCGTGGCCGCGGCCGTGCCTGTCGAAGTCGCAATCGAAAACCCAGCCGCCGTGTTCATCGATGTGCTCCGATCGGCTAGCCCCCCGCAACAGCCGGTCCAAGGTTTTGAGCGTCTGCGGCCGTATCGTCCCCCTCTGTATCTCTCCGTACTGCCCTCTCTCCATTTATCGGCCCTCCTGTGGAATGATCCGGACAGGCAGTTTTGAATAGGGACAGCGCGGCACCGCATGCCCATGACCGTGTTGCCCCAAGACACCGAACGTCCCGTCCTCGAAGACCCGCGCTGGTTTATGCGTGCGCTTAGATCGTGCCTCGGGACACCGAATCAGCTCGTAATCTTTCGGTTTCCGCATGGGAACTACTCCTCCTCCTCGGATGCCGGGAGTGCCCCGGGCTCTTGATCTTCCGCTTAATAGCTTGCCCATGTCTGACCCCTTTTGTTGTGGGTGGCTTAGCTGGCTGACATGCGCTTTCGCAAGTTGGCGACTTTTAGCAGGTAAAGGTCGGCCGTGTGTTGGTCTCCGCGTAGACGGTATCGACGTGACACCGCAATGTAGCGTAATGCGTTGTAATAATCCTTATCTTTTAGTGTTCGGTCATATTGGCGCATGTTCATGAGTGTTTCCTCCTTCCTCCTCTTTGGTTTAGGGTTTTTGTTATGCTCTTAATGTAGCACCCTTAAGGGTAAACGTCAACACCTTTACGCAGCGCGCACCTACTGCGGCTCAGCGGGGCTTGACTGGGTCCGCCTAGACGTATATCTCTTAACGATGCCCAAAAAAGGTGAGAGGCGGACATATTCCGCCGGACGGGAACGCCTGAGCGAGAGCGAGGAGACGCAGGCCATCCATATTAAAGTTCTAGCTAGTCAGCGCGCATGGCTACGCGCGCAGACAAACGGTTCGGCGATTGTCCGGCGGCTCATCGCCGACGAAATGGCACGACGCGCCACTCTGTAGCCGCGGGCCGTCTCACCGGTCAACGCCCCTTGCGAATCTCTTCGATGATTAGATTACGCGTCTCGGTTATCTCGTCCCGTAGCGACTGGATATTGACATCCACTCTTTCTGAAATACGGACCTGTTGGGCCCGTACGTCAGCGACTTGCTGGTCGACGTGAGCGGCGTCTTGTTGGCGCCGTTTTTCTGCTTCAGCGTGCGCGACGCCGTGTACGTGCGACAGCACGATAGTGAAACTCAGCGCGATAGAGCAGAGTCCGCCGACCACCCAGGCGAACGTCCGCCACAAGACATACTCACCCCGAAACAGCTCGCCCATGTCGCTCACGCGATCGACTCCGGTACGCAAGGGAGAATCCCAGCATCTGCCACGTAGTCGAGCACAGTTTGTGAAGATATGGCGAATGGGTCACCGCCTACAGTGGCGAGCAACTCGGCCCAGTAGTTACGCTCGGTCGAGAGGTCCTCGTTGTCCGTAAGCATCAAATGCGTGACCTGCGGGTCAGCTTGTGTCAGATTCGGGTGACACCCGTCGGCGGTATGGTAACAAGAGGTGAACCCCACCTCGACCCGATGTTCCAGCGTGTTAACCTGGCACGTCCACACGACCCAATGGTTCCGCGTGACCTTCTGCGGCTGGCCCGCCGCATCGATGTACGCTACCACCCTGCAATGTTCGGCAGTCTGCAATTTGTGCCCAGGCCCACAAGTCTCGCTCATGATTATTTCCTATGTATCACTCGCCCAGATGTACCCCACCAACACCGGTGGGTCTGCATCCGTCTCAATTTTAATCCGGCGGTTCGGTGATGACTCGCCGGGTGGGTTGTCACCCACCCCGTCGAAAATGCTAGTTGAGCTGCGGATGTTCCCTGTCATCCACAACCCAAGATTCGTGAAGGAATTACCGGACGTCCCGAGTCGGATATTGTCGCTCGTCGATGAGGGTGTAACAATTTGTAACCCGCTAAACCCGCCCGCCGACCCTGCCCCGATATGGGCTTTCTCGCTATTTGTTCCGGCATCGAACGGCGTTGCCCACCATTTGATTTTAGCAAACGCGCCAAAGGTAAAGCTGAGCGCAGAATCACCCGTGGCCGAGATCTTCACACCAGAGGTATTCACCGTTAGTGTCCCTGCCGTCAGCGCGCTCGCCGTGATCGCGCTATCAGCGTTACCCACCTGCACAACGCTTGCGCTATCGTTGTTGCTGAAATCGTCGGAAGGGTTGCCGCTGTGGTCGATCGCCTTGACGCGGTAGTGGTATGTGCTCCCATAGGCGACTTCGGTGTCGGTGTACGAGTTTGTCCGGCTGCGCGCATGCTCGTCCGTTGGGTCGGCAGACGTGTCGCGGTAAATAATGTACTCAGCAAGCGTCAGATCATCGAGCCGATCCCAAGACACGCCAACCGCCTTACCCGTTCCGGGTGTCGCGGCGACGTTCGCGATATTGTCCGGTGCCGTCACGTCCCCTGCTGCTGTATGACCAGTCACGGCCACAGCCGTTGCCAGCTGCGCGCCCGGGTCATTAGCAATATTTTGTGCATACACGCGCAGGTCATAGCTGACACCCGGTGTGAGTTCAAATTCAGCGGTCACCGTCGCACTCGCGGCAACCGGGACTTGTATTTCGGCGACGTATGCGGCCTGACTCGCTCGGTGCGCCCGGAAGAGGAGGTGCGAAACGTTGACCGCAGGCGCAGTTGCTTGACAGAGGACGATTGACGCCGCGCTACCATCGCCACCCGCCCCGCCTAGGCTCCCGCTTGACGTGACGGTAAAGCTCGACGCCACCCCAGGCGGCGTAAAGTAGTAGTCAGTCAATGCCGTGGCCCCGGCGTGCGTAGTCGTCGTGGCCACCCCTGCGGCAAAGGTGAAAATCTCCGCGTCGTAGTCGACGAGCTGAACGGTATAATGGCCCGTTATTGTGGTATCGCGCTGACTCGACTGCCAGCCGATTTGCCGCGCTTCGCGCACTTGCCCCGTATAGTAAAGCGCCGGGATATGGATCGTCACGAGCTCTCCGAGCGTCACCACGGACAGGTCTAAAGTCGCCTCAGCCTCGACCATTGTGCGCTCGCGTATCATCCGATGCCACCGATAATGTCCTTCGCGCTCAACGACGGCCGCCGTCCCCAAGAAGGGGTTGTCCCGCGTCTCTGTCCGGCCCGCCTGGGTCGCATCGGTGCGCGTCGAGGAGATCAGATATTGGCTACCCCCGTGCCCGCTAAACCCCGGATCGAGTAAGCCGCGTAAAATAAAAGTCTGGATAACTTCCGAAGTTTGCGGCGTGTTATCACTAATAGAGTCGGCGTCCAGGTTCTCCCATTCCCCGTCGCCGCACCCGACGGACACAGACGCCGCCGTGTGTATTGAGGCTTGATCGACCGTCAGCAGGAATTCGCCCGCGTGGTTTTTATTGAGTGACGCGCCGTGCAAGAGGAGGTCGTCGAGGACATCGAGACACGGACGCTGAGCGCCGAGACCCCCAACGATTGCCAGCGAGGCGGACGTATACGCGCTCGCGGCCGCGGTAAAGGAGGCTGCGTTGACGCTCTTGCCGAGCCCGTAATTTGCGTCGGACAGTAGAAACTTTATAGCAAGCGCCGGGTTGACAAACTCTGTTGCGGTAACGTCCGCCTGGATTGTCATCGGCGACCCGTTGGCGTCGGTTTGTGCAACCGCAAACCGAATAAGATGGTACCCGGTCGGCGACTCGACGAGACTATACTCTGCGCCAGCCACGAGCCGCCCATTGCGATAAACGTTGTTCACTACAAGTGAGCCCGTTGCCGGTTTACGAAACGGGCCATAGTCATAGGACGTGTCGGCGACGGACTGGCATAACACGAGCCGCACCTTACGCATGACGCCAAACACGACGATCACGGGCGCGCTCGTCGCATCGGTCCCGGAGAGATCCGCGCTCGCAAAAACACTCGCGACCGTTTTTGCTGGGACCGGGTTCTGTGCTGCCTCTAAATCGACCGTCTGGATCGTCAAAGTCGCTTCGCTCAGTGATCGCGAAATCCCGGTAACCTGGCCTTCGATCGTCCAAACGACCGAACTGGCGTCTAGGTCATACAGGCGCGCCCGCGCCCGTGTACCAAGCAGATCTTCCGTTCGAGCAATTTCCGACAGTGTTTGTGGGCCGCCCCCGCCGTACGGGTGGTCGCCGTAGCCGCTGTCGGTTCCGTCCGGCGCCACCCCATAGAGCGCCCCTCCGAATGCAACCGCGGCAGGGACATTATTAAGCGCAGCCTCCACCGACTGTTGGACAATCGCGCGCGCCGTCGAGCCGGGCAAACGTTGCGTCATTGCAAACGGCCCGGTCAACATATGCTCGTACCCCGGAAAGGCGCCATCCTCTACGCGGTCCGCCCATTGATACGTGGTAGCCCCATATACGTCTAGCAGTGATATCAGGTTCGGCATGCGCGGCGGTTAGTCCTCTGTGCGGTTGTCGATTATTTCACGCCCTGGCAGTTCACCGTTAGGGGCAGCCTCGACAGTCGCCTCAAGAACGGTCGTGGTTTCCCCATCCAAAAATATTTGAGGCGGTTGAGCCGCCAGGTAAGCATCGATCAAAGCGTCGATCCCGTGCAAGCCGGAAAAAATATCTGCGGAATCTGCCTCGTTCTTCACCCTGTCTATGGTAAAAGCCGTGGGTGCGTCAGTCACAACCGTGGGGGCGTCGTCGCTTTGGACGATACTCCCTACCCGGATGATGCCACCCTCGACTGTGCACAGCTGGTAGACAAGTCGCTCTAGCGTTTCGGCGTTTGCAACCCAGCGCGCCGCAACAAGTTTACAGTGCGTATAAGTCTGAGCTCCGACTGTGATGGGCTGGCTTAGCTTTAGCATGGGCTTGCTCCTCTTAGCTGGCGAGTCGTCGTTCCAAGTCTTCAATCTTTTTTGAGAGCGCTTGAATCGCTAACGTATGGTATCCGGTCACGTTGACCATATTGAGCTGACGCCCGTGGGGGCAATCTTCGGTTTTTTCTTTTCCCGCCCACGGCGCCCAATCCGTTACAATTCCGGTAAATTGTTCACAGTTATATTTTCCGTCCTTGTAGGTAAAATCGTAAACCCCCGTATCAAGAACAGCTTCAAGCGCGTCCGTCGGGTCCCCCCATTGTCGGATAATATTCTTTGCGCCTAAATATGAGGACTGCCCTCCGACCTCGTCGCCATGCTCGCGTGTGTTATATGTCGGCTGCACTGTGTGCATACGTAGCAGCCCGGTGTCACACCAGATGTAGTGCACGACGTTCGCGTCCGTCACAAAACCTACAGCACCCGGCGCAGGTGTATTAGCCCCGACCTCGGTGCCGACATTACGGTCCAGGTAAAGCAGTGGGCCAGGCACGGTGCCAGCGATGTCGATAGGATCGAACCTCAATTCGCTGACGGCGGCTGTCTGTTTCACCCATGCGCGTGAGCTGCCGTTGTAGTGCCACTCCTGACTCTTCGCTGTAGCGCTCGCCGCCGTATCGACAAGCAGCGAAATCACACCGGTGCCAGTCGGCACGATATCGACCATCGCATCTGGCGTTGTTTCATTAACGCCGAGTTTTCCGTCCTGGTTAAGCGTCATCCTCGTGGCGGCATTAACCCGGAACGAGAGGACGTTGGAGGCCTGGTCATACAGGATTGCACCATCATTCTCATCTGACGAGTCTCCGAAGTTAAGGGCGCAGTCACCGCCTGTGCCACTGATGAGAGACAGCGCGACCCCATTGCCCGTCGATGCGTTTCGTTGGATGATGGCCATCGTCCCGGCATCTGGGGTCCAACTGAATGACCCGGCACCCTCTTCTACATGCAGGAGCGCGTCAGGCGCGGTTGTCCCGATCCCCAGTTTACCCGCTCCCGTCACGACCATCAGGTTCCCTGCTAAATCCGAACTCCCATTGTTTAGCTCAAGCACGTTGCCACTCGAGTTGCCTTGACTGAGAGCCGCCGTCGCTACCGTCGCGCTATTTTCGTGGGCAGCAAACCGGCCCCACGTAGCAGTTGTGTGACCGACTCCGACGCGAGCTGCGGCAATAAAAAGCGAGCTGCTCGTCCCGACCAATAGGCCGTTTAAAAGGTCCGCGTTCGCGTTCCACAGCGTGTGCCAACCTGTCTCGCCGCGTGCGGGCTTCGAGATTCCCAGGCTTGTCGTCGTTGCCATACCTAACCGCCTTTCGGAACAAACTCACCACTGGTTATATCGCACACCCACGGCGTCGAAGCTGTGACCCCATGCGCCGCCATGATGGCGGCGTGCTGTTCTTCAAGCATTGTCTGCGATTCCGCAGCGCGAATGCGTGCGGCCAGCTGGTCGCGTTCGCCGGTCACTTTCGCAAGCTGCACTTGCGTGTGCGCGAGCTGAAGGCGGAGTCGCTCGGTCGGAGAAAGTTTGCGGGGCTGGTGTCCGTTTATTGTGACAGCCGCACTATCGCGTTCGCTGTCGGGATTCGAGCGATCATCTGCCATTATGTGTGCTCCCTCCATGTCTGCTGGGTCGTGTAGTGGGTGGCGTTATGGGCGACCTGGATATCGCCGGTCCGTCGCATCAACTTGACCTCCGCCCGGTCCCCTTGGTTTCTAAACATCACGACATTCGCCGCTTTTCCCAGCGCCATCACGGCGAAACCACTATCCTTATTCTCAGGCAATAAAATAGCATCCCACTCTTCCTCGCTCCACTCTTCGCCCGTGCGAGTCACAAGGTGTGCGTTTTCCAAATATCGTGACTGCAAACGCTCGACCATCCCCACGCGCGGGGTTTGGATCGGGAGGAATGCGCCCACGACCACGATACAGCCGACAGAATAATAAGCGTCTGTTGTATGCCGAGCCGTCGAGGCAGGAAACCGCACCCTTATATACCGCGCCGTGATCGGCTCGGTTACGCACAAATTATAATAAGGACCGGGCGTGTTTTGAGTGATCTGGTACGAAGGCTGTGCGGCGTTAGGCCCCCACCCGGTATAGGACGGCGATCCCGCGGCCGTCGCGAACGCCAGTTCGCACGACGTGGCGTTCACGTTGAACAACGCTATTCCCCCAACACTCTGGTCGCTACCAAGGTCCAAGGTTAAGTCGGTGAGCGTCACCGCTGTGCTACGCCAGGCGCGGAGATAAGGATGCGCGGCAAGATCCGCAAGGCGTGTTACGGGATAGTCGCTATGCGCGGTTGTGGCGGTCGGCGTATAGCTCAAAAATGTCGACGCGTACAAATAGCCCATCTAGTGCCGCTCCATGTCTTGGCGTACAACACGCCCTAGCTCGCCCGTCCTGTACTCGTGCACCACCGCAGCTGCAAAGCCGCGGCCTAGACGCTCGCCGTCCTGCTGCGCGTTTCCGGTAGTTGTCGCCGATATTTGCATCCCGGTCATATCAAATGTCACGCCGTCCGACTGGCTGCCGTTATTATTCGACGCGGGCGACAGTAACGTGTTGAGCGTCGTATCGAGAGTGTCGAGCGTTCCGTCGAGCCGATCGAGAACCGCAATTGTCGCCGTGTCGAGATCGGTCGGCAACCCCAGCGCCTCAAGCTCTTCAACGATCGCCGTTTCCGCGTCTTTGAGCTTCAATCCCGCCACACGGCCGAGTTCGATTTGTTGATCCCGTAGGTCGCTAATCGCGGCCACCGTCGCCGCCCTCGCGCTATTTATGGCTTGCTGTTCTTGCCCTGAGAGGCGCTCCAGCGCGAGCTGCTGATGGTGGATCTGCTGGTCGATGCTACTCAACGCGACCTGCATCGCAAGCTCGGTGTCAAGGATTTGCTGTTCGATCGCGATCGCCTTATCTGCCTCATCGCGGGCGGACTGCTGTAACGCCTCTATCTCGGCAACCACATCGTTAAATAACGCGGCGTGTTCCGGTGATGGCCGCTGAAAGACGCCGAGACCGAGCATACCTTGGAGCACGGTAGACAGCTCACCCATAAGCGCTGGGCGCTCTGCGTCGCTGGCCCCTGTTATCTGGGCGCGGAGCGTTGCTGCTCGCGACTGCAAGAAAGACAGCTGCTCTTGTCCCGAGAGCGGCGATGTCCCGCCAGTCATTAGCTGAGTCAGCGTGGACTGCAAGGCGTCAGCCTGCTGCTCGTACGCCTTCGCAATCGCGAGCCGTTCGCGCAGCCCCTCGATTTGCACCTGATATAGCTTTTCCGTCTCGCTCCGCTCGTCCCTCAGATTATTTATCACTCGCTGCTGGTTCTCGCGTTTAAGCGCGTACTCTGCGCGGATCTGCTCGGCGTGCATCTGAAACTGCTCAACGAGGAGATCTTGTAAGCGGCCCAAATCATCAATTGCCGCCATCATCTCGGCCACACTAACCGGCTCGTGTCCTAGCTCGCGCATACGGTCCGGCGACAAGCTCCCGAGCCTGGACGGCATCTGAGCCACCGTCTCGGGTCGCCGGTGTGTCGGGTTAAATTGGAGGTTAAAACGCTCATAGAAGCTCGCGAGCCCGCCGCGTATCGGCTGCATTTGCGCGTTAATCATGTCCCCCTGCCCAGCGACCCCCATGGTCACAAGTCGAGCTAAAAATGCCATCTCCGACTCAACCATTTGCTGCCGTAACGTGATCATCAGTTGGCGGATTTGAACCAAAAGCGGCGGCAGGTTTTTGAACTTTTCGATCACTTCGGCCAGCTTGTCCCCGAAGACCTCAAGATCTAAAATCCCCTGCTCGGTCATACTGTCCATTGCGATGCCGAACGCGTCAATGCCTGCCGGGAGGTCGACGAGGAACAGCGAGAGCGCGCCTTGTAGCGCCTCATGGTACAGTTCCGTCCCAATCGCTCCCCGCGCCATCGCGTCGTTGAGCTCTGTCACAAGACCCCCCAGCTCAATCCCGGCCTTTGACACGAGGTCCGCAATAAACGCCGACAGTTTTTTCTCGTCGCCGCCCAGATTATCAATCAGCATGTTCGCAAACGTGACGCCTGTTTGTTCCAAGTTTTTGCCGAGATCGATGGCCATATCTTTTGTCACCGCGACTCCAAGTGCGACGAGCTGGTGTCGTAAGTCCTCGCGCACACCAGACTGCGCGAGCACCTCTTTGCTCGCAATCAAAAACCCAGAACCGCCACGCAATCCCATCCGGTCGCGCATCGCTTTTGTCTCGTCAAAAAAGTAATCCTTACGGTCTAGCTCCTGCGCGAAGACGACGCCCAGGTCCTTGAGCCAGTCACGGACACCCTTCCGGATTTGTGTGCCCTTCGTGGGCTTGTGAGCAAAAAGGCTACCAAAAACCGAGCCGATAAGGTCACCCAAAAAGGCCCCGACAAAAGACCCTACCGGGCCCCAAATACTACCAATAATGCCGCCGACCATGCCGCCGACCTTACCTCCCATAGCGGCTTCCTCTGACCCCAGTATGCCGAAGATACCTTTCATTCCTTCCGCTAGCCCAAACCCCAACAACCCGGCGCCCGCCTTGCCCAGCCCGTGGAACATTTTGCCGAGACCTTGGCTCGGGTTGAGCTTAAAAATAGTCGACCAATCGCCGACCCCGGCCAGCGCCCAAATGTCCTTTGCTCCGGCCATCATCTGTTTGACATTCACCCCCCAGCCCGCAAGAAAGTTCTTGCCGAACGACGTCCCCGCCAGTAACCCCCCTTTGCCCAGGATATCTCCTACAATTCCGTTCGGCCCTACCAATCCTAGGGCGTTTGCCTTCAGCGGAACGTCTAGCGATTTGCCTTTTCCCATGATAAACGACTTTCCGAAATCGAGCGCGAGCGCCTGCCCCGCCTGTTTAAAAAAGTCACCCAGGCGGAGCGTGCCCGCCATAATCCCTTCCACCGCCTGGTCGAAGTATTTCGCGAGATCAATCGTGCCCTCCTTGACCGCCTCTGTCGCCTCCTCCTGGCCCTCAACCATCGCGTCATAAGTGCGCGTCACCTGCTCGTTTGCGCGGACAATTTCCATGCGCGCATCGATAGCAGCGATCTCGGCGTCCGTCAGTTTGTCCACCGCTGCGGCCGAAACTAAACGCGCCCGCGTCAACCGAAATTCAGTTTCACGCGCCGTCAAGCCCAGAGCGATCGCTTCTTCGAGCACTGCCGTCTCGGCCTTAAGTAACGCCGTCCCCTTCTCCAGACTCGCCACGCTCGCCGCGTTTGTGTCCTTGGTTTTTTCAAGCGCCTCGCCGTGTTTCGCGAGCGCCTCCGTATCGTCAACCAACGCGTCGTTTAGTTCGATGAGTATATCCTTAATCTCTTGATATCCGACCTTAGCCGCCCCCAGCTGGTCTTTGAGCTTATCGAGCTCCACCCCTCTAGCAGCCCCGACACGCTCCCGCATCCCTGCTGTTCGCAGCTTCTGGGCCGCTTCAATCTCCAGTTTTTTTAGAGCGATTAACTTTTCTATATTTTCTATTTCTTTTTTCTGGGCTTTCAGGGCTAACAGCTGGTTACGTACAACAGTTTCATTATATACTCGCTTCACCTCACCGATCAGTTTCGAAAAAACAGACACTAGCCCCGTGATACCCTGCGTGAACCGCTTGATAAACGGAGCCAGTTCGATCAGCGCCCGCTTAAACTGCGTGTCGAGTGCCGCGGCCGCGACGTTGAAGGCGGTATTGAGTGCCGCAGCTTTCCGCGTCAACTCCTCTTCTAATACTCGGCCTAGGTCGCGCGCTTCTTGTCGCTGCCTCGCCATCGCAGCCGACCCCTGCGAAAACGTCGTCAGCATTGCGACGCCCTCACTATCGACCAATTTTTGTACAACAGAAAGTTTCTGCTCGTCGCTTGCTAAACCCGCTATTTCATCGGCAAGTTTCGGGATGACGGTTTCTAGCGTCGAATATTTCGTGCGGACATCTTCTGCGGAAATGCCCAAGGCAAGAAACGCCTCTTTTGCCGCGCCCGCTTCGGTCGTTGCAAAATCAGAGAGGCGTCGGCCGAGTCGCTGAAGTCCTGTGTTGACGGTTTTTGCTTCAACCCCAGTGGTTGAGAAGGCGTGCTGGAGCTCTTGCAAAGACTCTACGTTAAGTCCAATCTTGTCCGCCGTATCCTGTAGCGCGTTTGTCTGCTCAAAGGCTTCTTTCGTAAAACTCGCAAATCGTTTAATAACGGCCAAACTCGCTAAGCCAATAAAGGCTTTCTTCATTTTTGTGGCGGCCGCAGTCACGGCACCGAGCGATTTACGCGTCTGCGCGGCTTGCCGCTTCATCGTCTTCTCGAAGACCTTTAGACGCGCGTCCGATGCGCGGAAGGCTTTGTCAAACTTCTCGTTAGTCGCCGTCAGCGTGACGCGCAGTTCCTCTAGTGTTTGAGCCACTTAATCGGTTTCCTTTGGGCGAGGCAGAGACGCACCCTCTCCGCCCATCAACGCTTTCGCCATCGCGATCTGCTGTTCGACGCTTTGCGTTGACTGTTTAGGTTCACGCGCGGCAGCAGTCTCCGCATCGATCAAAAGTTGTTTAATGTGCGGGAAAATATCCTCAGCAGAATACGGGCGTGACCGCTTCTTACTGTCGCGATTGACTTCGACGACCATCGCGGCAACCGTCCCGGCGCGCAAAAAGGCGCGCGCCTCTTGGCGCTCATGTCCCTCGATAGCGAGAGCGGTCTCTGGTAATGTCATGCCCCAAAAATCCTCGGGCATTATATGGATCGACCCTACGCAGATCCGGAAATAGCGCGACCACGGGACTACGAAACGCCGTCGGTCAGCTTCGGTCTCACCGCCCGGACGGGTCGTGTCTTTCCCCGCGCCGGTTCCTCGTCGTCGCCATCTTCATCGCCGTCCTCGTCCTTGCGATCAGTGATGCCATACGAGGCCATCAGGACCTCTAACACCACGGGCACAAGGTCCATTAAGCTGACCTGTTCACAGATCCTGAGCGCCTCCTTCCGGCCCAGCTTTGCGCCGGTAATGAGTGCCCGTTGTAGGATCTGCATGCTATCGCGGAGCGAGTAGCGGTTCTCGGTGAACCGCTCCAAAAGCTCGCCCGCGGAGGCGGTTAGCGACGCCTCGAGCGACAAGAGGTCGTTGTTTGATAGCTTAAGCGTATATTCCTCGTCGTCCCATTCCCAGGTCACTTCCGCGCGTAGGGGGTTCGGCATATATGTCCCTCTGTGCTACTAGGCCCAGGTGACCGGTCCAGTGATCGTCAAATCAAAGGACAGCTCAACAGCCCCATTTGGCGGCGTCTCGATAGAACGCGAACTCACAAACGCCTGGAACGTGGCAGTTGTGCTGCCCGTATCGTTCCAAGTGATACGCCAATAACGCACGGTTTTATTTGTAAACTCACCGAGTATGCCCTTCGCGGCGGTAAAGTGTGAGCCGCTACTAGGGTCAAAGTTGGCCGTGCAATTGATCGCCCCTTGACTCGCAAGCCCGGAGACGAACTCGGCGCTCGAGCTACCTAGGTGTGTAACCTCAACCGTCGGGTTATCTGCGGAGGGTCCGCTTAACGTGCGAATTTCCGAAATAGCGACAAAGTTGGCAGCGGAACCCGTGTCTCCGGCCGCGAGAGTGGCGCCCGATCCAAGAAAGGCGTTGGTGCTCATTTTGTGACCTCCTGACGTCACTTGAAGTGACATCAAATACAGTTGTTCCCGAGCGAGTTACGAGCGTGAACATATTGGCGGCAAGCCCCCCGGCTCGGTCGTGGGGCGTTTCGGGCGCGACCCTAGCCGCCAAGCAAGCGCAAGTTTATGCGGACGTGCCCTCGACCACTATGTTATAGGTGACCGTCGTCCCCGAGCTACTATTTGCAACACGTAGCAAGTCACCCGAACCCGCCGTAACGGCATATCCGGCCGCGCTGGGTGCGCAAATCATGAAGGCCCCGCCCGGCAAAATATTGATCTTGTCGGTCGCATCGCCCACCCAGTTGATAAACTGATTGCTCGCCGCGCCTCCCACGACCACGCTGTTAGTGTTCGCGCTGGCCGCAGAAACATAAATCGTTTTGATCTTCACAAACGTCAGCGTGGCGCCGAAACTGTCGGTCAGACCGCCCGCGAGGTCAAGGTCCTCGTTCGACGACGCAGCGATCGTGCGTTGGTCATGAAAGAGTAAGTCCGCCTGATTGGCCCCAGTCCCACTGGAAATCGCGATGTTGTTGCTGAGCGCAAACGGATCTGTCACGGTCGACAAATCCTTCGAGCTTGTATATGTGCCGTTCACCTTAAAAATCACTTCGCCCGTCAATGCCATAGTAGCCTCCTATTCCTGCTGTCGGCACGCCGAAAACGTCCAGCTGCCGACAATAAAAAACAAATCTAAGTCGACTTCGTATTGGTCGGCTAAGTTGCGCTGGAGCGCTTGGCCGACAACAAACGGCCCCAGAATAGCGTCTGTTTTCCCATTAAGAGAAACCTCGATTTCCTCCGCGACCTGCTTCGCCTCGGCGTAACTATCCGACCAGCACTCGATGTCGATATCCGCCGTGTAGAGGTTCGAAATGCCGGTCAGCGTCGGGTCTTCGTATGTCGTCCCGGTCCGCCGGTATGTCACCGCGGGCATAACGCTCGCCTTATCGCCGACGGACTGTCGAATTACAAGCGGATAAATACGGTCTCCCACTAAGCCAGCGAGTCCCGGCTGAGCGCGCAAAAAACCGTACAATCCTTCCTCGACAAAGCTCACGAGGACGCCACCGCCCGCTGTTGCGCCTGGTCTAATACACGCCGGATTTCTTGGTTTGCTCGGCTTTTTTCGCTGTTAAATGCCCGCTGTAAAAACTTGTCAGGCGGGCGGCGCGGGACTGTAATCCTGCCGCGCACAAACGGATACTTCCCGCCTTTCGGCATTTTAAACGCCAGCTTCGACGGGCCGTACGTCGCTGATTTCGCGCCCGCGTGGATCATGTTGCCGTGGAACGCGGACCGCAGCCAGCCGATGTCGACTTTGACCGTACCGGTCGCACCACGTGCGCCTTTTTGGTTCACAACGCGGATACTTTTGGACAGTCGTTTTTTCTTGGATCCATCCTTGAAGGTCACGCGCTTCCGGGCGCGTGCGTTCGCCACCGGGGCATTCTGTGCGGCTTTTTTCTGCACGACCTTTCCACCGGCACGCACAGCCCGCCGCAGCGTTGCCGTTGACATGCCTTTTTTAATGGCAGCAAATTGGTCGTGCAACGCTTTAGCGTCAACAGTCATGGACGAGGCGAGAGCCATTAGACAAGCTCCTCGACTGTGCACCGTAATTCGCGGCGCCGGTCATCGACATCGATCACGCCCTCTACGTCAAAGATGCGGCCGTCCATGACTATACGATCCTTAGGCGTCAGCTCGCGATATCGCATCCTAAATTCACCGGACAGTTCCGGCGCAAACTGGCGCGCCGTAAACTTCTCGGTCCCCTTCAGGGGCAGCCATTGTGCCCACGTCGAAACCAGGTGTGTCCATGTCTCGGTCACCTCACCAAAAGTGTTTTGCGTTTCTGACACGCGCTGCACCGTGACACGGCGATTCAGTTTGCCCGCTTGCATTACGAGACCACCATGAGCCGGTCCGGCTGCAACATCATGTCAACCGTAATCGGCGACCGATTTACAGAGGGGCCAACAACAATACTTTCTCGATTTTCGTAGGCATCCGCGACATACATTTTTATCGCGGATTTAAAAATCTCAGGCACATCAGCCGCCGCGCCATATCCACACACAAACGTCAGCGTCACCGCATTCGGCACGGCGCGAATGGACGGCCAGCTCGCATTATACGCAGGCACTACACGCCCCGGCTCGCTCAGTGCGTCCAGCGTATATTCTGACGACGACAGCGTCTGAGTCGCGCCGTCGGTGTCCACGTACTGCACGCTAGTAACCGACACCACGGGGCTACGCCACAACGAAAACGCGGCAGGGTACGCGTCGAGCGACGCCTTCCACGTTTGCGAACAGTAGGCCCGGTTCTGTCGGTCCTCGCAATAATGACGTGCTGCGGTAGCGAGTGCAAGGATAAGCGCGTCGTCCGCAGAGTGGTCGACGCGGAGCCAATCCTTGCACTCTTGCACGCTCACCGGCTCGACCGTCGGTGGGGTCACAAGCGTCAACATCCACTACGCCTTCGCGTTGGCCGCATCTGCAAGCGCGACCCGGTGCCGCGGATTACCCATCAGGTACAGCCCGCACCCGATTTGGGCGTTACTTCCAACGTCCGCCACGGATAACTGGATGTGAGTAAAGTCGTTATTGACATCGAGGTCGTGATCGTTGACGCGTACGCACATGATAGCCTGCGATTCCGCGCTCGCTGCGTTCGTATAAGAGGTCGCGGCGGTTTGGGAGGTTTTAGTCCAAGCAGCCACCCCGGTTAGGGTGCCGACTTTTTCGTGAATAGTCGTGAAAGTCAAATCCTTGGCACCGCTGCCATCATTTGCGGTAGCCTGCTGCAATTTATAGACAGGGTCGTCCCCAGCCGTGCCAGCCGCCTTATATAGCACGACCACGCAGGACCGGTAGTCTGTCAACGCGACCCAGTCGCCATTATTTGCACCGGCCTGCATGTCGATCGGGATGATCGCGGCATCGATGCTGCCTAGTTCGAAATTGTCAAAAGTACCCATATTCCTTATCCTCCTCCGGCTATGCTAGCACCACATAGGGCGATTGGGTGTTCGATCCTTTGGCAGGCGTCACCGCCTTGTTCCACATCGGCTGCCCATCGACTCGCGTCGTCAAGCGGAAAGCCATTTCGTCCTCGGAGAATTTCACGTGCGCGGACGTTGCTAAACTCGGCCCAGCCTTATCGATCACAATATACTGCGACAAGTCCACCAAGATAATATCACCGGTTGTCCCTTTCGTGGCACAGTGCTCGTTTTCGATAACGTCGCGGCCCATTAAACGCGCCCGCGGCGCCTCATTGATGCCGCCAGCGGGCAGCCACATCGGCTGGTTGCCGAGCGTGATTACGTATAGGTCAGGCTCGGCGTCCTGATTGACAAGCCAGACTGCGTTCTGTCGGCTGCCCCCGTGGAGGCGTGCCCACATGCCGACGATATCTTCAGTTTCGATATCGTTGCCGGACGACTTCCGCGTCACACTGACCAGCGCCGCCGAGCTCATAATGCCGTACGGCTTCCCGGCTCCGTCGCCATTGACGATCGCTTCCTCAATTTGCCACACCAATTCCTCGGCAAAGGCTTGTGACATAATACTCTCAAGCGCGCTCGCGTCGGCTAAAAGTTCATCCGTCATGTAGCCCAACGCGGCGACCTTGTGGAGCTCTAAATCGATACGCCGCATCTTAGGCTTGCTTGCCGTCACCGAGCCGCCCTCGGCCACCCAATAACCTTGCACCCCGCCCCACCGGCTACCCGTCACGCGACTACTTTGGTCAACGGCGGGAATCTTCATGCTGTTGCTATTTGCCGACAGCGGCAGACGCCGGACTCGCGATAAAATGTCGCCTGTGTTGTATGCCTGTGTGTAAACGTCCGAGAGGAAATCAGTCTGCACAGCATAGCCGCCATCTGATCCCACCCCTTGTGACATGCCGGAGGCTGCCTGGAGTGACACCAGGCGGTCGTCAACCAGCCCGCCGCTCAGCCCAGCCTGATAGACCGCCTGGAGCTGCTGACCGAAACTGTCAAACGGCCGATCCTCCACCGGCTGGGTCACGTCGATGCGTGCCGACCGGCGTGGCACCATTAACGGCTGACTCTCGCGGGCCGCTGAAAGTCGGGCTTTCATTTGCGCCTGCCGGTCTTCCGCCGTCTTCAGCGTGGCTTGACCTTGGTCAAGCTCGACCTTTGCCTCATCGTAGGCAGACAATAACGTTTCCATCTCATCCTCGCTGGTCTCGTCCCCGTCGGCTGCCTCTACGGCGGCCCATGCGACCTGCACGCTCCGATGTAGGTCCGCCGACCGCTCTTGTAACTCTTTCAACTTATCCATCTTGCCTACCTCCATTCTCTCTACGTGCCCGCGCGAGCCGCACCCGCGTCCGGACAGATTTTTTCGACAAACTGCGAGTCGGCACCGCAGCGCCGAGTTTTTCCAGAACTTCAGGGAGCGTGTCAACACGGTCCACCATGCCAAGGCCCAGCGCCTCACCAGCGACGACCGTACGCCCCTCCCCAAATCCGCCACGCACGTCAGCGACTGAGACGCCCCGGTGTTTTGCGACAGCGTGAACAAAGAGTTGATAAAACGTGTCGACCATACTTTGTAAGTGAGCGCGAGCCGACGGCGCCAACGGCTCGCTAGCGTTTGCTTCGGCTTTGTATTTACCCGCCTTGATAATAGTCGTCGTAAGGCCCGACGCCGTCTCCGCCTGGCTCTGTTCGCGGTGGACAGCGACAACGCCGATTGAACCCACTTCACCAGAGGGAGTCATAACGATTTCATCAGCGGCAGACCCGAGCCAATAGGCAGCGGAAGCCATCAGTGAATTGGCTACAGCAATTGTGCGCTTCTGACCTCGCGCGCGGTAAATCTCTTGCGCAAGCTCAGGCACGCCCTGCACCGCCCCGCCTGGACTATCGACGTCAAGCACGATTGTCCCGATATCACGAGAGGCAAGCGCGTCGCGATACTGCGACCGGAGTTGGTCTGTACTCACGCCCCCACTCGCATGTGTCACAAGGTTAGCCCGCTGACTAATCGTGCCGAAAACCGGAATCACCGCAACTCGATTTGCGCGTGTCACTGCGGGTGCGGCTTGCGCCCCCCACTCAGTGACCTCGGGTCCAGCCCCGGCGGCCCATAGTGCGACCGCACGATCGATGTCCGCGAGCTTATCCGGCAGGATCGCCCAAGGCCGACTATAAATCAGTGTGTCAATGTAATGTCCCATCATTTTCCCTTTGCCCGGCCTTCGGTTCCGCCGACAATGCGCGTCCCGGCACGACCAGCGCATCCCCTACGGGAGCGGCTGACGACGTGGCGGTGTCCTGCATGTTGAGCGGCTGCAAATAAGTGTCACCGCCGTCAATTGGATTTAAATTTTCTAATCGCCGAATGTCGTTAACAGAAAGCCAACCCCACTGGCGCGCGATAGCATAGCTGTCATACCGAGCCTTCGTGTCGCCGCGTAATAACCCTTCAACCGCATGTTCCGCAAAAAAAGTATCGGGCGCGACCATCAACTGTTGGTTGATCGCCTGTTCCCACCGCACGAGCCACGGGCGCAGCGTGTGGGTAAGAAAGTCTAAACCTTGGTGTTCGATATTCGAAAACGTCGCATTTTCGAGCGACTGGATGAGATGGGGCGGGACGCGAAAAAGACGCGCGATGTCGATGACGGCATACTGTCGCGACCCTAAAAACTGAGCCTGTTCCGGCGTCACCGATAGGGTCTTGACCTCCATCCCCTCTTCCAAGATCGCGACCCCGTGCTGATGGTTACCGCCGTGCGCTTTTTGCCACCCTTCCTTCAGCCGTTGCTGCGGCTCGGCGCCGAGCTGCCCAGGATGCGTCAAGACCACACCTGGCCGCGCGTCGTTTTGATAGAAGCGATTTCCGTACGCCTGGGCCGCTAGCGCCCCGCCAATTGTCTCGCGCGCATAGTCGATCACCGACAGCCCCACCATCCCACCGTCAGACAGCATCGGCCCCCGCAGGTGAAAAATTTCACCTTGCGTGTAGGTGAGGTCAGTCCCCGCGCTGTCGCGGTACGTATACACTAAGCCTTCGTCGCTACCTGTCACGGTCATCCGGTCCGGCGCGAGCGGTATCAGCTGGTCGACCGAGCCGCGCGCGCCAGGAACGATCACCGCATACGCGTTGCCCCGTAACAGAAGGTGTTGCATCATTAGCTGACGCAGCTCAAACGCACTCATATATGTATTAGGGCGTCGACTTAAAATATCGGCTAACGGATGGCCCGGTTCGCGCGCCTTCCCGCCGTCCGGCTGTCGCCGGTAAATCGGCAGCGGCAAACTTGCGACCGTCTCAGATAGCAAAACCACACACGCCAGCACCGCCGACGACTGGAGCGCGGTGTCAGCCGTCACGGTCTGACCCGCCGTCCCCAGCTGTGCCGGGCGATACCAAAAATCATCAATCGGACTCGGAGATCCGGCCCGTACGGTTCCTAGTATTTTTTGTATCCAGCCCATTTTGCACGCAAAAAAGCCGCAAACAGTCATTACCTGTTGCGGCTACTTACTCTCGCCGTTTTTATCGTCTGGCGTGTGGTAACGCCACGGCGGGCGCGTAGCCCGCCGCTATATGTCAACCGCGTGGGCTACGCTCGCCAAAACGGCGAAGGCTGCCCGCGCGTACTCGATACCCCCTGACACGGCGAGGTATCAAGCCCCATCAGTATACCCACTTCCGTCCCTCTCTTGCAACATGTCCGTCGTCGTCTCCGCGCTCACAAGCACCTCGCGCACACGTTGGTCGGGTAATAGGCGGACCACCACTCGGACCTGTCTCACATCGCGCATACGGTCGAGCTGCGGGCGCTGCCCCTCTAGCGCCCGCGTGATTGCCGCCAATACCCGCGCGCTACGTCCGCCCCGCGTCATCGCGCGGGCCACTCTTTCCGCAGCCTATCGTTGATATTTTTACGGCCCGCACCGGTACAGGTATATAGCTCGGCCAACCAACGGCCGAAAGAATCGCGTTTAAAGATTTCCAGGCCAATCGGGCGCCTGGTCAGCGCGACAAGGACCGCTTTCGCCCGCTCGAAATCCGGCTGGCCACGCTCGGGGGTGTCAACCCGTAGCAACCTCACCGAGACCGGCCCGATCCACGGGACCATGTGTGGCCCTAGCAAGACCATTTCGTTCACGACCAGCGTATCCCCATCGATAACTCGCACCACCTGGACGGTACACGGCGTCGGATGTGCCGCCACGTGTGAGGCAGCGACAGAAAGACCCCAGCCGAGCGCGACCAGCACAAAAAGCAGCATTTTTGCGGGCCGCCAGAAAAAAAGACGCCCAAAAAAGGCCCAAGACGGCACGATCTGACGCGTACACGTACGTACGCCCTTGATAGTGCCATGTTTAGGATAAACGGCATTTTTGGCCCTCATATCGTCACCAGCCCTCTCGACGTGTAAATCGAGTCGGTTTTTGGGGGCTGCACCATACAGCGCCCCAGCGCCATCACCAGCGCGACGACCCCGTCAATCTTCTCTTCGCTCGCCTTACGATCTGGCTTAATGTTGCCCGCCGCATCCTGTTGCACCGCGACGTTCGAAGCCATCCAGCGCAGCACAGGGTGCCCCGCATGCGCCAATGATGCGCCCAAAACGAGTTCCTCCAAGCGCTTCGTCGGGGCGCTCATGGATGCGAACCCCTGGCCAAACTGCACGACCTCAAACCCATCACCAAGCAGCTGTGTTTGCAACTGCGTCGAATTCCAGCGGTCAATCGGCACTTCGATAACGTCGTACGTCTCGGCCAACTCGTTCAGCGTGCCTCGGATCTGGTCGTAATCCACCACCGTGCCCGGCGTCGCGATCATAGCGCCACTATCAATCCACGTCTGATAGTCCACCCGATCACGCTCACGGCGACGGGCCACGTTGTCCGCCGGTGTAAAAAAATACGGGAGGATACTATACGGCTCACCCGCCACCATAGGCGGGAAGAGTAACACGACTGCGGATAAATCAGTCGTTGAGCTGAGGTCCACTCCGATATAACAGCTGCGGCCCGCGAGCGCGGCGGGCTCAACTTCACCGGCGCAGGCGTCCCACTTATCCATAGGCAGCCAGCGCACAGACTGCTCGGTCCAAAGACAGAAATTTAAACGCTTAACCAGATTCTCCTTAGCCGGTATCCCGTCCGCCTCCGCGACCTGTTCGCGCAGATACCGACGCGACACGCTGACGTCAAGCAGCGGGTTCGCCTTCTGCCACACCCCCTCGTCACGCCAATTGTCACAATCTGCACACTCGCCGTTCGGCTGCATAAAGCCCGCTGCATAGCAGACCTCGCAGGCATCGAGCGAGGCCACATAGGCAAACCACGAGTCGTTAGGCACGGCGTCGGACACAACCTGGAGGCTGTACTGATGATGGTCCCAACAGACGGAGGTCTTACTGTATCCGCTATTAGTGATCTCGAAAATCAGGGCGCGTGTGCGCCCTTTTGTTCCGGCGCGCATCTTGTCCACCACCAGCGGCGACGGATGCTCGTGAATCTCATCGACCAGCGCCATATGTACGCGCTTGCCATCCAGACTTTTATGCTCCGAGCTCACCGGCCGAAAGAAAGACCGCGTTTCAAGAACGGCAAGATTGCTTATATTCTGGTCGACGATCCCAGAAAGCTCAGGGCTTTGCTGCACCATGTTTTTCGCGTCGCGAAATACTATGCCCGCCTGGTCACGCGTCACCGCGGCGCTATAAATCTCTGCCGCAGGCTCATTATCCTCCAGCAGGCCATACAGCCCAAGTGCCGCCCCGAGCGGACTTTTACCCGCGCCTTTAGCCATTTCGACGTACGCGGTCCGATACCGGCGCGAGCCGTCGGCGTTATACCAGCCGAGCAGGCTGCCGATAATAAACTCTTGCGCGGGCTGGAGAACAAACGGCGCGCCATCGTCGAGACGCAAGAGCGCCGGAAAGAATTGCAAGAGATGCCCAACTTCGTCGCCGAGCCAGACTAAACCGCGAGCCTTGGCTGAGCTAACGTCACGCAAATGCCTCGCCGCAGCCTGGCGGACCGGTCGCCCGGCAACGACGTCCCCGGCTAACACGCGGTCTGCGTACGTGGTCACGGGATCAAGAAGCACGAGCAACACCAAACTGCCCGACCGTCGACGGAGCCTTCGGCGGCGCCGCCTTTAGGCGCGTCCGGGCGCCCGGCGTTAGCCCAAACTCGGCGAGAAGGCTGTCCATCTGCTTGACACACTGCCGCGCGATCGTAAAAAAAGGGTTGACCATAGGATACCCGCTCGGCGCTCGGATAAGCATCCCCTTGTTTTGTATCTCTCGGGTCGCGTCCAGCCACTGCGCCCACGCCTCGCAATAGGTCGCGAAAGCATTTCGGTCCAAAGGAGACATCAGGCCGAGCTCTGCGAGCTGTTTGCCGAGCCTACGCCATTCCTTCACGGCCGCAGCGCTCAGGCCATCCGGCGGACGTGGCAGCCTGATAGCAGGTATAGGCTCGCCCGCGGCTGCGCCGATTTTGCGCTTGCCGGGGTTCCCCTGCACCAGTTTGATGTTCGTGGGCGTTGGTCGCCTCCCTACGCGTTTCATATCGTACCCTCCTTTATGAGTCGCTTGGTCCTCTACCATAATC